>OMGY01001973.1_pt1 | contig 16541 bp, 16 predicted proteins | sample 1674461 | NCBI WGS metagenome assembly OMGY01 (sample SAMN05578579, study PRJEB25193) | human gut metagenome | biome: Human Microbiome; feature: human-associated habitat; material: feces | host: Homo sapiens | place: USA:Birmingham
TTGAAAATCCGCTTGATCGCCATATTGTATTTCTGCTCGGAGATGAACGGCAGCAGTTTGTCGCCGTCCAGACCTTTGTAACGGGCTGCGATCTCTTTGGCTGTCTGATTCAGCGGAACCCGCACGGTCAGCGGTCGCCCTTCCTTGGTCTTGCGCGGTATGTACTCGATGGCTCCGTCGATCAGATTCGATTTCGTCATTTTCAGCAGATCGCCCACCCGGCAGCCGATCAGACATTGAAAAACGAAGATGTCGCGCTGAACGGCCAGTTGCGGATGCCGCATCAGATTCGTGCCGTAAATCTTGTGCAACTCCTCGACCGTGATATAATAAGGCGTTCCGTATGTGCATTCCTCCAACGGGAAATCGTCGAACGGTCGGTTACGGGTCTTTTTGTTGCTGTTGCACCAGTAGAAGAAAGTTCGGATGCGCGAGAAACAATCCAATAACGTATTCTTTCCTCTGGGTTGCGGCGTGCGTGCTTCGGGTATAGCTTCGTAGATTTCCGGGTAAAGAGCGCAGTAGCGGTATTCATTTTCCAAAAATTCCCAAATATCCCGCAAGGTGTCGGCTGTTACTTGATCGATGTCCAATACGAATGCTTTTTGCCCCCTCTTGGTTGTCCGGATATAAAGTTCATACCGCTGTAATCCTCGTTTGATGACCCGGTAATTCTTTTTGCGGACATCGGAAAGACGGTGCTTTTCGAGAAATTCGTCGAACAATGCGATTAATGTCGGTTTGGCCGTTTCTTCCGTGGCCGTTTCGACATTGTACTTTTGCGGATTGTAATATTGTTCCAAAGTCTCTTTCAGCCACTCTTTCTGCGGTTCTGCCGTCTGTCGGGACTGATAGGCTTTTTCGAGGTAGGACTTGAGTTTGCGGGCTTCATCGTTGTAATAGGAACGCATTTCGTCGTCGTAAACGATTTTGCTTTTGACCTGTTCGGCCTTGTCATCCCAAAGATTGGGGTTGATGGTGAGCCGGGTCGGTGCGACCATATCTACCTGCCTGCCGTCCCGCAGGCGTGCGTAAATGGTCGCCTTCGATTCTGTATCATAGCGTTTTACGCTCTTTTTGATGATGAGAGTTATTTTCATAGTACCCAGATTCCGGATTGTCAAAGCAAAAATACGAAAAATTCCCCACATTTTCCCCGCATCTGCTAAAAAATGTTCAATTGGAATTTATCAGGTAAAATGGTTGAATATTTATATACTATTGATAATAAATAAAATAAATACAAATTTATTCATTCTTACCTCTATTTAAGTTTAATAGGATTTAATATATTCAAATGCGGCTCCGGGTACTGAAAACGTCGCTTGGTCAATTGATCAGGCGACGTTTTGCTTTTGCCGGGGTGTGCATGAGGCGTGAAAAATGCCGGATGGCATTGCGGATGGGGACTTTCGTTTTCCTGCCGGCCGCATCCGGTTCGGACGGGAATCCGACTTCGCCGCCCGCCGCTTCGGCGATCGCCCGGCAGACGTGTCGGCTGCATCCGTCGCCATTTCCGGGTTTTTCTTGCTCTTCCCGGTACGGTATCCGGCTTCCTTTGCGGCTGTTGCGCCGTCGGGGAGCAGCATGTGCCCTGCCATGTCGCCCTTCGGCTCCGGATGGCGGCGATCCTGCCCCCGAGAATAACCGTATTCTTGTTCCGTGTCGTGCGTTGTTCCCGTTTTCCTCTGTTTTGTGCGTCATGCTTCCTCTGCAAGCGCATGGTAGGACCCTCCTATGCTCCTTTCGGCTCTCGAAACTGTGCCCGGAGGTCGGGCCTTCCGCCGTTTCTGCGAATCTTTAGGTGACTTCAGGCGGTCTTTGATTTGCGGCTTCCTATCTTGCAACGCAGTTTCACTAAATTTTATTCTATGATGCACTTACCAGATTTAACCGGCATGTCCTGCCTTGCTTACATGGGGCAGGCCGTATTTGCGGGCGCGACCCGCAACAAAACCCTCCCTGATTTTATCTCCTGTTTCGCACGCCACGTCGGGGAGTGCGAACGGACGGGGCGGAACGGTTCGACTGCAAACTACCGGATGGCCTACCGTATGCTCGTCCGGTATGTGGGCGGAGGCAAGCTGCCTCCGGAACAGTTCACCGCCGAATGGCTCGAACATTACGAGCGGTGGCTTCTGGCGCGGGGTCTCGGGACCAATTCCGTCGTATTCCACATGCGCTCCCTGCGGGCCGTTTACAACCGGGCCGTCGAACAGGGGCTTTTCCCCGCTGCGGGCAGCAATCCTTTTCGCCGCAGGCTCATCAAACAGGTGGCGACCCGCAAGCGCGCCCTGCCGCGCGAGACGCTCCGGCGGATCGGCGGTGCCGACCTCTCGGCCTTGCATCCCAAATATGCGCTGGCGCGCGATCTTTTCATGTTCAGTTTCTACACCCGGGGCATGTCGTTCGTCGACATGATCTACCTGCGCAAAAGCGATGTCCGTGACGGAGTGCTGACCTACCGGCGCAAAAAAACAGGCCAGACGCTTTCCCTGCGCGTCGAAGCGCCCCTGCAAAAAATCATCGACCGTTACGACAGCGATTCTCCCTACGTGCTGCCCGTCCTGACCGCCGACGACAGCTACCGCGCCTATCGTCAGCAGCAGCGCGAGCTGAACAAATTCATCCGTAAAATCGGCGAGCTGCTGGGAATCTCCGAGCCGCTGACCTTTTACGTGGCCCGGCACTCGTGGGCGACGCTGGCCCGCGACTGCGGCACGCCGCTGACGGTGATCAGCGCCGGCATGGGGCATACCTCCGAGCGGACGACGCGCGTCTATCTTGCGCAGCTCGACCGCAGCGTCATCGACAAAGCCAATCGGAAAATCATCAATCTGTGAAGATCGGACCGATTCAGGCGATATTCGGATCAAATGGATACAAGGAAAAAACGGTGCGGATGACGGAAACAAGGCCCATTACTGTAAATAATGTGTCTTCGGGACATAAATGATTGCTATTTAAACAATTCCCATCGTCTGCGAAGGTAAGGTTATTTCTGATTATAACCAAATATTTTATATTAAAAAAATGCAAATAATTCGATAATAATCTGATTATTCGTGTTTTGCATATTCATCTCATTTTTCGGACCGGGTTGCGGACATAAAATCCGGTTTTTGGCTCTGCATCGTGTTCAAATATGTCTTTTTTAGCTGACTGTCATTGCTTTATGTAAACAAGACCCATTATTTACAGTAATGGGACTCGGGAGAATGGTGTACCGGTTGTATTAAAACAGATTACAAGTTGACACTCTCTCTTAAGATTTTGTGGGCGGTGAAGATTCTGCTCACATTGCGCAAGGCGGCGGAAGCCGGGGTTCCTCCCATGAAAAGCCCCGAATTGCTGGCGGCTTGCGTGGCTCCGCATGCGGATACCTATATGTATCGCCGCGCCCTGCGGGAGTTGGTTGCCAAGACCGACTTTGTGACCTGCGACATCCAGTCGAGCCGGACCACCTACGAGTGGAATCCCGATGTCCGCCCGAGCCTGTACGATCTGGTCATCCGGCTGGAGGGCGGCATCCACGAGACATCGAATGCTTTCTGGTCGTACGAGAACACCTACACGATGCAGCCTTTGCACAAGGTGAACCGACGCTACGACGCGCTGACGCGCGAATATCTCTCGAGCATCTATGTTGACGAACTCGACTCTCCGGCACTGTCCGAACGGAGCAGGGCCAAATTGCCCCATATGAATTTACAAACGGCAGAACATGCGGAACAACACACTTAATTAATAACCCGAAAAATGAAACGTCTCTACATTGTTGCACTATTCGTTTTCGCGGGCGGATTTGCTTCTGCCCAGGAGAACGGGAACCGGGATGCGCAGAACCGCATCGTACGGGGGCCTTATGAAACCAATCGCTTTTTCGATAATGTTTTCGTCGGAGTGGCCGGAGGTGTGAACCTTTATTTCGGCGAGAACGACTCCGAAGGAAAATTCGGGAAGCGCCTGGCTCCGGCGATGGACATCCATGTCGGCAAATGGTTCACGCCTTCGATCGGTGCGCGCGTCGGCTACGCGGGCTTGCAGGCCAAAGGCTGGACCTCTGCCGGAACGCTCTACGCCAAGAGCGCAGACGGCGGCCTGTTCCGGGAAAAATTCGGCGTGATGTACCTGCACGCCGACGCCATGTGGAATTTCTCGAACGCCGTGAGCGGCTACAAGGAGAGCCGTACGTGGAATTTCGTGCCTTTTGTCGGTGTCGGCTGGGCGCGCTCCTACGGCAACGACGCCCACGACAATGAGATCGGCTTCGATGCCGGCCTGCTGAACGTGGTGCGCCTGTGCAGCTCGCTCGACCTGACGCTCGAAGCCCGCTGCCTGCTCGTCAACCAGCGTTTTGACGGTGTGACCGGCGGCCGCACGGGCGAGGGAATGCTTTCGGTGACGGCCGGCCTGGCTTACAAGTTCAACCGCCGCGGCTTCGTGCGCGCCTCGAACGTGCAGCCGGTGGACGTTACGCCCTATCTCGACCGGATTCGGAATCTTGAGGAGAACAACACCGACCTTGCCTCGAAAAACTCCGTCCTGAACGACGAGAACGAGAAACTGCGCAACGCGCCCGCCAAGGTCGTCGTCGAACAGAAGGTCTCCGCATCGCCCGTGGTGCTCTTCTTCAGGATCGGCAAGGCCACGCTCGACAGCAAGGAGCTGACGAACCTCGAATTCTATGTCAGGAATGCCATGAAGCTCGACAGCGACAAGACCTTCACGCTGATCGGCTCGGCCGACAAGGATACCGGCAACCGGGAGCTGAACCAGCGTCTGAGCGAGCAGCGGATGGAGTATGTCTACGACCTGTTGAAAAACAAGTACGGCGTCGCTCCGGAGCGTCTGGTCAGGAAGGCCGAGGGTGATACGAACAACCGGTTCGCCGAGCCGGAACTGAACCGCGCCGTCATTGTGGAATAATTCAGCCGAATCATATACAAACGTCACATTCAACGAAAAAGAAGCCATGAATAAATTGTTAATGCCTTATGAGGCACCGGAGCTGTTTCTGATCTCCGTCCGCGTCGAAAAGGGGTTTGCTGTAAGCAGCGACATCGAGCCGGGAGAAGGCGGCGGTGAGCTGGGATACGACGAAACCTACTGATGAGATCGGATACCCGAAAACCAACATTCAAAACAGAGAATGCACGATGAAAAAATTATTGATTATAGCGACTCTTGCCGCAGTCGGCATGGGTGCATGCAGCAAGGACGACGGCGTTTCCGCTCCGGAGGACTTGCGGAAATATGTTCAGGTGACCATCCCCGAGAACGCGGCTTCCGGCGAAACCCGCACATCGGTTGACGGCACGACGACCTCCTGGGTCGCAGGCGACAGGGTCGCCGTATCTCTCTACAACGGTTCCACGACGGAGGTCTGCGAATTCACGGCCGACAGGACGGGCGCGACCACGACCTTCTCGGGCAGCGTGCCCGTCGGCAGCTACACGTGCGCCGCAGCCCACTATCCCTTCTGCGCCGCCACGTTCGACGCCGTAAACAAGACCTTCACGCATACGTGGGGCGATGCTTACTGCTCGACGGATCTGGCCGCCTACGACTTTATGTTCTCGACCGTGTACGAAACCCCGTTCGTGGTCGACGAGACAACGACGGTCCTGCCCATTGCGCTGACTTTCAGACCGCTGATGGCCCGTATCGGGATGAAGCTCGCTCTGGGCGCCAACGAGACCCCGAAATACGTCACCTTCACCACCGACGACAACGTGCTGCCGACGGCCGGTACGGTCAATGCCGACGGAACTTTCTCCGCTTCGGCCCTGACCAACACGCTCACCGTGGAGACCGACCGGAAGGAGTTCACCGTAGGCCTGCTGCCCGTCGGCGTCGCTTCGAAAATGAGCGTACATGTTACGACCACCGACGGCATGACCTATTCGGACAAATCGTTCCAGCTGGCCGGTCTGAAGCGCAATACCCACTATACGATGAATGTTCCCTGCCGAACGAAACGCTTTATGCTTACGGTTCCCGATGGTGTAAACTCGAAATACGGTACGGGTACCTATAAAAATAATGAATTTTACTCCGTCGATCCCGCCACTGACCCGACGGGTATTTTCAAGGACTGGTATTTCTATCGTGCCGAATTGAAGAATACGACAAACACCGCCAGAGGTGATAAACTTAAAGGGAAGAACCGGATCCAGTTGCAGGTCGCTCTGGGGGGCAATAACTCTAATAACGGCGCATTTGTGACGGCTCCGATCCAGTGCGACGGAACCAAGACAGTAACGGTATCTTTTACGGCGGCGACCAACAGAGCAATAAGCGCTAACTATTGGATCGGTGTAACGGATAACGGTCCGATTACATCGGACTGGCTCAGGGACATCAATAAGATTAGCCCTCATGCCGAGGGTTTGATTCCGAGGTCCGATAATGTCTCCCACTCCCATACCTTTACGGTCACCAACGGTCAGCGGATCATGGTGAAAGTTTCTAATACGTTGGGTGAGCATCACTTGGAGTTTGCCGACTTTACCTATACGGTCGAATAGATCTCGGCACGGCAAAATACATACGATCGGGACGGATGCAACAGCCGTCCCGATTTATATATAACCATATCCAGTATGAAAGCAGTTTATACAAAACCGGAACTGGAGGTCTTCGCAGTTGCGGTGGAAGCCGGGTTTGCAATCTCGCAGCCCGACGGGGGTGAGTTGGGTCCGACTTCGGAGGACTATTCGGATAACGGGGATTTAACCTATTGAAAATCAAAAAATATGAAATACAGTTCTGTTTTCCGCTTGTCGCTGCTGGCGCTTCTGCTGGCGGGATGCGGGGAGGACGATGCCGGAACGACGGCATGGACCCGCCCCGAAGAACCGGCAGCGGCGGGAAATCCCGTCGTTTGCCGCCTTTCGATCGACGACGGCGACGAGTCGCCGGAGGCTGAAACCCGTACGGCATACGGCCCGCTGACGAACGGCTTCTGGCCGATCTACTGGCGCAGCGGCGATCGGGTGGAGGTCATCTCTCCGCAGACGACTCCGCAGCGGGCGACGGTCGAGGTCCGCGTCTCCGGGGCGACCGAAAGCGAGGCCGATTTGAGCGATACCGGGATGGTCTGGGGCGAAGGGCTGCACGACTTTTACGCCTTCTATCCCTCCGGGGCGATCCGGGCCAATGCCGGTTCGATCGTCGTGGCGGCGGTCCCTGCCGTCCAGACCTGCAACAACGGGGAGTGCAACATGCAGTATGCCTGCATGTCGGCCTGCGCCGAGAATGTGGCCCAAGGCGAGGTGGTTTCGTTTGCATTCCGTCCGCTGATGACCACGGTGGCCGTGTCGGTGGGATTTTCCGAGACGGTCGAGGTGCAGAAGCTCGTCCTTTCGAGCGCGAACGACGCCGTGGCCGGACAGTTTACCCACGACATCGCCGCCAACGTCAGCACGGTCGATCCCGACAGGCGTTCCAACGTGCTGGCGCTCCATCTGACGACGGGCGATGCGCCCTATATCCGGATCAATGCCGGCTCGAAAATCGTGGTGACGGCCTTTATGCTGCCGCAGGACATCCGCGGCCTGACGCTGACGGCCGTTACGACCCAAGGGCGGACTTACAGCTACACCACCCCGGCGACGCTCCGGGCCGGACACCGCTATTCGTTCTTGGTCGGCGACATGCCGGCCCAGGCCCAGCACATTGCCTCGGACCGGTCCGACTGGATGAAATACCTGCCCGATAACGCTTTCCTCTCGCAGATCTCCATTCCCGGATCGCACGACGCCTGCGCGATCTACGGCTCGCACTACGAATATAAGAGCGGTATGCCGCAAGAGAGATACCATTTCAAATGGCTGCTTTCCTGGTTAGGCAACACCAACACAACGAAAGTCACCAAGGCGCAGGAACTTTCCATCGAGGAGCAGCTGGCGGCGGGCGTCCGCATGTTCGACCTGCGTCCCTGCGCGTCTTCGGCTTCCGTAAAGGACCTTCCGATTCATCACGGCATCTCCGTGCTGGGCGATCCGGCCCGCGGCGGTTATACGCCGGGCGCGTCCGGTCGGCAGGAGCTGTCGCCCTTCCTGCTTTCGCAGGTGCTCGACCGCTTCGTGCGTTTCCTGGAGGAGCACCCGGGCGAGACGCTGCTCGTGCATATGAAATATGAGAACACCTCCACCAACGCCAATAAAAGAGGGTGGAACAAGAGTGTCGTGAGCTACATCAAGTCCCGTTGCAACGGCCGTATCGCCGACTTCACGCCGCGGATGACGCTCGCCGACGCCCGGGGCAAGATCCTGTTCGTCATCCGCGAGGATTATAAATCGGACAATGGCGGGGAGTATCTCGGGGCCTATCTGAACTGGACGAACGATAAGGTGGTCTTCGAGACCACGCTCCATGGCAACACCGGCGAGGCGGCTCCGATCAAGGTCAACGACCTCTACAACATCAAGAACGGGGCTTCGGACGGCGTGAGCAAGTATGCGGCCATCGACGAGTGCATCGCCTACACCTACAATGCGACGGACGTCGCGCGCTGGTGCATGAACTACGTGAGCTGCTATGACAGAGACCATTGCAGCGTGACGGGGCTTGGCATCTTCGGGGCTTTGGGCGACTATGACTATTGCGCCAACCGCTACAACCGCTATACGGCGGACAAGCTGAACCGGCCCGATTTCCGCGGAAACGCCGGCATCGTGCTGATGGATTTCGCGGGGGCTTCGAACGCCACGATGACCTACGGCCAGACCTATTCGAACATGGCGGTTTACGGCGACGATCTGGTGGAGGCCGTCATCGGCGTCAACAACAAGTGGGACCTGCGCCGCAACGAATAGGCGGTGTCTGCCGCAAAAAAAAGAAGCGTCCGGTTGGCCGGGCGCTTTTTTGCGTGTGTGCGGCGTGTCAGCAGTCGGTGAAGAGGTTGAGCTGGTGCAGCAGCGTGAAGGCGAAGAAGCACCCGATGATCAGGCACATCACCGCGAGCAGCGCGTTGAGCACCCGCGGCGAGGGTTTCGTGGGCCGCCCGGCGTTGTCGCGGATGTATTCGCGGAAGAAGAGGTACAGCGCCGGGACGATGCTGCATGCCAGCAGGTAATCCTCCGGAATGCCGAAGAAGTAGACCTTCGAAAGTCCGATCAGCGCCCAGTGGCAGAGGAACATCGCCAGCACGATGTTGACTCTCTCCGAAAAGGCCAGCATCAGCCCGATCGTGAAGACCGCCACCGAGCAGGGCATCACCGGCGAGGTGATCATCGGGAAGGTGCGGCCCAGCAGGAGCGAGAACAGCGGGTAGACGAGCGGCATGGCGAACAGCAGCGCAGCGAACGCCTTGTGGTTGCCCGTGCGTTGCAGCGAGGCGTGCCCGACCGCCAGGTCGTAGACCCAGATGCACCCCATGATGGCCCAGAACAGCGCCAGCAGGTCGTGGTGTTCGCGCGGCTCGCAGCAGACGAGGTAATAGACCCCGGCGATCCAGAAGTTCAGGAGCGCCATGAACACCTTCATCGCGATCCGCACGGCGGGCGAGGGGCGGAAGTAGAGCAGCAGGGTCAGGACGACGGCCGCCAGCGTCAGCGCGAGCTGTGCGGGCCATGTCGCGGCGTTGTAGGAAGCGATGGTATTCCAGAAAGTCTCCATGCGGAAGGTTTATTTCACGTTTTTTCTGCGCCGCGTGAGCGAGAACGCCCGGCGGTTGAAGACGAAGATCGGCAGCGTGGCTCCGGCGGCCAGCAGGGCGATGACGCTCAACGACACGGTGGCGTTGAGGAAGAACAGCTGCATGTACTGCATGCCCTGCCCCGGGTCGTTGAGCGACTGGAGGAACATGATGAGCGAGAAGACCGTCTTGTAGGCGTAGATGCCCGGAACCATCGGCAGCAGCGCCGGGATGTAAAGCGCCGTCATCGGGCAGCGGATGGCCTTGCCCAGCCAGAGGCTTCCGAAGCCGATGGCCGTTGCGGCGCAGAGCGACGCCGTGGCGATGTCCATGCCGGCGCAGTTCATCAGGCAGAACCGCAGGGCGTGTCCCACGGCGGCCAGCAGGGCGATGCGCGGGAAGGCGCGCATCGGGGGATCGGAGACGGCGCCGAAGCCGACGGCCGCCACGGCCGCGAAAAACCCGTCGAGAAAAATGTCCGCAGCGATCATAGCAGGCTGTTTTTAACCATTAGCAAAGTCGCCGAAAGCCCGATGGCGATGCAGATGATCAGCAGCAGGGCGTTGATCAGCCGGCTGAACCCGATCAGGATGTGGCCTTCGACGATGTCGATCACGCCGTTGATCAGCGGCACGCCCGGCACGAGGTACAGTACGCTCGTGGCGAGGGCCGTCTCCGCCGTGCAGTCGAAGCGCAGGGCCGCTGAGGCGCACAGCGAGGCCATGAAGGCCGAGATGATGAAGATCAGGAAGTGGTTGACGCCGTGCGCCTGCATCCGCTGCCGGGCGGCGAACCCCACGAGCGTGGCGGTGAAGACGATGCCCGCGGCTGTCCAGTCGCCGCCGAAAAGACGGCAGAACGAGGCGTTGGCCAGTCCGACGGTCACCAGCACGAAGATCGGGTCGATGCGCGGTTTGTCGATCAGCTCCCCGTAGCGCCGGCGGATTTCGTCCAGGGGGAGCCGGTCGTCGAGGGCATCCCAGCTCAGGGCGCTCAGGTCGGAGTTGCGTTCGAAACTGATCGGCAGGGCGGGAATCTTCACCACGCGGGTGACGGCTTCGCCCGTCGCGTCGTCGCGGACCGTGAGGATCGTGCTTTTCTGGAAACTCGACAGCTGAATGTCGACTCCCTGCGACTGTCCGATACGCTGCGAATTGCGGATCACACGCGAGGTGTGGACGCCGGATGCGAGCAGGTAGGTCGCGTAGTCCGCAATGAAATCGAGGATTTCGGTCAGTTCTTGTCTGGTTTTCATAACGGCTGCAAAAATAGTTCATTTCCTCCAAACGGCCCGTCTCCGGGCCTGAAAAATTTGCCCGGCGCGTGATTTTGCGGCCGGCCTGCGTCGCTGTCCGCCCCCTCGCTGCGGGGCTGCCGGATGGTTTCGGGGACAAAGCGGGGCTTTTTTAGGCGGAACGGATAAATTTTTCTACCTTTGCTTCCCGGTATGGAAGCATCTTTCAAAAAGTCATACGCCTCGCTGGGGGCCGACAGGCTGGTCCTTCTGTGGCTCGGGGTGTGGTGGATTGCAAACCTCGTGCAGGCCGGCTTTACGGAGCTTGCCAACGACGAGGCCTACTACCATATGTTCGCCGAACGGCTCGCATGGGGGTATTTCGACCATCCGCCCGTGACGGCGCTGCTGGTCTGGGCCGGAGAGCGTCTCTTCGGCGGGGAGCTGGGCGTGCGGTTTTTCTTCACCGTGCTGCAACCCCTCTACCTCTGGATTCTGTGGCGTCTGATCCGCCCGGCGGATGCCGGCCGCCGCGACGCCGCGCTGTTCGTCGTGGTGTCGGCCGCGACGCTGATGCTCCAGCTCTACGGCTTCATCGCCGTGCCCGACGGGCCGCTGATGTTCACCACGGCGTTGTTTCTGCTGACTTTCAAATGGTTTTCCGAAAACCGCCGCCGGGCGTGGTTGTGGATGGGTATTGCCATGGCGCTGATGGCTTACAGCAAATACCACGGCGCGCTGGTGGTTCTTTTCGCGCTGGCCGCCAACCCGCGGCAGCTGCTGCGTCCTGCCCTGTATTCAAGCGGCGCGGTGGCGCTGCTGCTGCTCGTGCCGCACCTCGTGTGGCAGTACGAGCACGACTGGGCGTCGTTCGCCTACCACCTTTCGGGCCGCAACTCGGTCTTCAGACCCGGCTACGTCGTCGAATTCCTGGCCAACGTGCTGGTGGTCTTCAATCCTTTCTTCGTGCCGCTTTACGTGCAGGCATGGCGGAAGGTGAAGCCGCAGACCCCCGTCGGGCGGGCGCTGAAGCTCCTGCCCGTGGCCTTTATTGTCTTTTTCATGCTCTCGTCGCTGCGCGGTTACGTCCAGCCCCAGTGGGTGATCGTCTCCTGCTTCGGACTGGTCTGCGTGTTGTTCGCCTATGCGCGGCGGCATCCCCGCACGCGCCGTTACGTGATGCGGGCCGGGGGCGTGACCGTCGGACTGATCGTCCTGGTGCGACTGGTGATGATCTTCAATCCGCTGGGCATCCGTTTCGAGGTGTTCAACAATCCGGAGAGCTACGCCGCCATCGCCGCCGAGGCCGACGGCCGTCCGGTGGTTTTCCGCTACGGTTACGCCGTTGCGGCCAAATATGCGTTCTATACGGGCGGCGAGGCCTACTGCCAGCCCAATATCCGTTACCGTACGCATCAGTGGCAGTTCCGCGACGACGATTCGCAGTTCATCGGCCGCGAAGTGCTCGTCGAATGCCCGGACGGGACCGTCTCGGACAGCACCCGGCAGGTGCGGACCCTCACGATGGCCAACGGCCGGAGTTTCACCTGGTTCGTCGATCCGGCTTTCCACCCCGTACGGTTGGTGGACATCGCCTTTACGGGCCTGCCCGGGCGGGTGGCCGCGGGCGAGACGCTGCGCCTCGAACTGCGCATCAGGAATCCCTATCCCTATGCGATCCGCGTGGGTGCGGGCGACACGCAGCTGGTGATGCTGTGGAAACACGGGCGTTTCCGGGTCGACGAGTTCCCCACCGGCGAGACCTTCACGATTCCGGCCGACAGCGAACTGACGCGCGGGGTGACCTTCACCGTTCTGCCGCAGCTGGCCGGCGAGACTTTCGACGTGGGGTTTGCGCTGCGCCGGGAGGGTTATACGAATTGGTTTAACGGAAAATCCGTCCCGACGGAGGTCGGAAATTTATGATAGAACAGTTTTTCAAATTCTGCGTCGTCGGCGGCTCGGGCGTCTTCGTCGATTTCGGCGTCACCTATCTCTGCAAGGAGAGGCTGAAGCTGAACAAATATGTGGCCAATTCGCTGGGGTTTCTCTGCGCCTCGACTTCGAACTACATTCTCAACCGCATCTGGACGTTCCAGAACGAAAATCCCGACATCACGGGCCAGTACCTTCGGTTCCTGGGCATCGCGGCTGTCGGGCTGGTGATCAACAACGCCACCATCTACGTCCTGCACGGCCGTTTCCGCCTGAATTTCTACCTGGCGAAACTCTTTGCCATCGGCGTGGTGACGTTCTGGAATTTCTTTATGAATTATTTCTTCACCTTCTGACCGGGCTGTCTTTCCGGCCCCGCATCATTTGCGTTTGCGGATACGGCGGAAGGGGAGTTTCAGCACTCCGAAGAACGCCTCCCCGAAGATTCCTCCCGACATCTTCGACGTTCCCTCGCGGCGTTCGACGAAGATGATCGACACCTCCTTGAGCCGCATTCCCAGCCGCCAGGCCGAGTATTTCATCTCGATCTGGAACCCGTAGCCCTTCATGCGGACGGCGTCGAGGTCGATCGTCTCCAACACGCGGCGCGACCAGCAGACGAACCCCGCCGTGGCGTCGCACACAGGCATGCGGGTGACGATCCGCACGTATTTCGAGGCATAATAGGACATCAGCAGCCGCGACATCGGCCAGTTGACCACGTTCACGCCGCGCGAATAGCGCGACCCTACCGCCACGTCGGCACCGCCGGTCACAGCCGCCGTCAGCCGTTCCAGATCGTCGGGGTTGTGCGAAAAGTCGCAGTCCATCTCGTAAACCAGATCGTAACCGTGTGCCAATGCCCACCGGAATCCCGCGATGTAGGCCGTTCCCAATCCCAATTTCCCGCTGCGCTCGATAAGATGCACCCGCCCGGGAAACTCCTCCTGCCGCCCGCGGACGATGGCGGCCGTGCCGTCGGGCGAACCGTCGTCGACGATGAGCAGGTCGTAGCCGCCGAAGAGCGACATCACTTTCGAGATCATGCGCGAGACGTTCTCGCGCTCGTTGTAGGTCGGGATAATCACCAACTTTTTCATAAGCCTTGCATCCGTTCGCCGAACACCCGTCGCCCCAGCAGGTAGCGCAGGATGATCGAACCGTGGTAGATATGCGCCGCCCGACGGCGCTTCGATTGCTGTACGGCACGGCGCTGGCGGGCGAGTTCACCGTGCCGCGCCAGAAAATCGCGGTAGCTCGTTCTGCGGCCCATGAACTCATAGGCGGGCAGATCCGGGCATTCCCGCGCGGTCTGCGCGACGAGCTGGTAGATGGTCAGGCGCGGATAATTCAGCGTGCGTGGGATCGCACCGTAATAATTCAGCCACGGTGCTTCTGCAGAGATCGGCATAGGCTTGCCTCCTGAAATCGGTTTTCCTCATTATAGCAGAGAATTACCGGAAAGAAAAGGTACAATCGACGTCAAATGTCAGGCCGCCCGGAAAGAGCAAGTGATATTCCGGGCTTTGCCCGGAGTGATATTTTCCTTTTCGGAACGTGATATAAAAGCTGCTCGGCTTTTGTGATATATATTCGCCTGTTAAACTGCCGCAGGCAATATCACGATGCGAAGCATAATATCACTGTCCAAAGGACAATATCGCTCGCCGTCAGGCGAATATAACAGAGGCGCACTTCCTTTCGGAGTGCGCCTCTCCGGCAGCCCCATTTTTACTCCTCGCGGAGGTCGTAGAAGATCACGCTGTCGCCGAGCGCCTCCGTCAGATGGCTTGCCATGGTCTGCACGCCGTCGTCACTGGTCATCGACGTGTGGTAAGCGCCATAGATCCCCATGACAGAACCGCCGCCCAGCGCACGATATTCCCGCAGCAGGTTCTGCGTCATGGCGTTCTCACGGAATTCTCCGTCCTGCGTGCGGTAAAATTCCAGCCCCTGATCGATGTTCTCGCTGGCAAGGCGGTATTCCTCCGTATCGCGCTTTCCCTCGCTGCGCAGCAGCCTCAGATAGCGGTAGCCGGTCGAATTATACTGGTGGCCGACGTCCGTCCCGTGGAAAACGGTCTCGGCCCTTCCAGTCGGTATAGACCTCCCTGAGAATTCTGTCATTATCTGCCTGCATCCAGCGGTTCAGGTACTGGGCCGTATAATACGGCAGCTCGACAAACAGATCGCGCATACCGTCCTCATAATAGCCCTTCCAGAGCGCAAGCTCCCGCTGCAGCAGCTCGTCGTTCGCATGGAATTCGCCGTAGAGATACAGCCGGTCCTGCCGCGCAGCCGTGCACCCGGAGGCGAGCAGTACGGCAGCGATCAGCAGCAGGGCGAGCCAACGTTTCATGGGCTTCCCTCCGATCAGGCGCAGCGGATATGGACATCACCGCTCACGCTGTCAAATTCATAGGCAGGGCCGCCCTGCCCGTAAACGAACTCATCCCTGTGCAAGCTGCCCGCAAAGCCGTCGACTGTCAGATCGCCGCTCACGCTGTCCAGCGTAGCCGAGAAGCCACCGTTTTCCGGGAGCGTCAGCATCACACCGCCGCTGACCGTGTCACAGCTGATGTCCTGCGGCAGGATAGAGGTCGTCAGGTGCAGCGCGCCGCTCGTGGTGTCAAAGTCGATCGTTTCAAACGCGCCGTCCAGCGTGAGCGAGCCGGACGTCGTGTCGGCCGAAAGCTCACCGACTGCAGCATCCGTCACCGTCAGATCACCGCTCGTGCTGTCGAAGTCCAGGTTCTCATAGCTGCCTCCCATCAGGGTCACGCTGCCGGAGACGCTGTCCAGTTCCAGCTCACGGAGCGTCAGTGCCGGGAGTGAAGCCGTGGCTGCGCTGAGGTCGAGGCTGAGCTTCTGCAGCTTTGCCGCCCGGCTGGCCGGGATGCCGACGGTCAGCTGCTTGGCTCGCGTCGGGATCGTCAGGCCGCTTTTCTGCGAATAAACCGTTAATTTCCCGTCCTTCAGCTTCCAGCGCATACGGGCATCACTGCTCTCGGGCTGCGGCTCTTCGCGGAGCGTCACGGCGTCGCCGTCCGTCAGCTCCACTGTCACGCTGCCGGAGAGCCAGCTGACGTCCAGCTCACGCACCTCGCCCGAAACGGAGGCCTCGCCGACGGTATAGCCCTCGTCGCTGCCGTGGTCGTCGATCCAGTGGAGAGACAGGTCCCCAATCTTCCAGTCCAGCACTCTGGGGAGCGCCAGCAGACTGACCAGCATGCTGGCCAGCACCAGCGCAATCGTGCCGCAGATACAGATCTTTACAATAGCTTTTGCTTTCATCTTATACACCCTCCACCAGAGTCCGCACGCTGCTCAGCACGCCGCCGAGCGCCGCGCCTATCGGAAACACGAGCCAGGTCACGATCCACTTGCCCGTTGCAGCCGTTAGGACGGCATAGAGCACGCAGATGCACAGCCGCAGCAGGCCGTCCACGAGCCGCCAGCCCGCGCGGCGGCCGCGCGCCAGCAGGATCACGCTTTCGGCCACATGCAGCAACGCCGCTGCAAGCGGGAACACCGCCCAGGCATAGCCCCACGAGCCATACCAGCCGATGGCCACAGCCAGCAGGGCCGAGCACGGCCACACAATGGCGCAGGCGATACGCATGCCGCGGGAATGCGGCTCCTTTTCCGGCGCTTCGGCCTTTGGCTGCGCTTCCCGTACAGGCTCGGCCTGCGCAGCGCGCGGCAGGCTGGAAAGCAGCTCCTCCACAT
>OMGY01001984.1_pt1 | contig 16488 bp, 15 predicted proteins | sample 1674461 | NCBI WGS metagenome assembly OMGY01 (sample SAMN05578579, study PRJEB25193) | human gut metagenome | biome: Human Microbiome; feature: human-associated habitat; material: feces | host: Homo sapiens | place: USA:Birmingham
ATCCTAAGTCATCTAATAGATCTTCTTCATCCTCTGTAAATATATTTTTACTTGTTTTATTTTCTTCTTCTAATTTAGCTTCAGCTTGACGTTCCATTATTTTAAAGAATGGCATGTATAATAATACAGTTAATACTAATTGTATTGCATTAGCTACTATTGAACGCCAATCACCATTTGTTAAAAATCCTTCAAGGAACACACCTACATATGGAGGGTCAAATACTGGTTTAGCTAACCATCCAAAATGCATTAAGAACATTGGTAGTGTACCTATTATTGCTCCACCAAATACAAATGGTATAAACATTATTGGATTTAATATTATTGTAGATTTTCTTTGTACTTCCTTCGAAAAATAATTTTTTGCATCCTCTGTTTGACATACTAATATATCTGCAAATCTATATAATAATCCTCTCATCTTATCAAGAATAAACCTATTTCCTTGTTGAGAAGGATCATTTCTTTCTGAAATAATCACTTTATTTTTTAATCCTAATGTTGCTACTATAGTTTGCATATTCACAAAATATTCAAAAGAAATGATTACTGCTTCTTTATTAGCTTTTATAATCTTTCTTAAGCGTATTATTCTTTCTATCTTTTTTAATACAGAGTTTTTACTTTTACAATAAATTACTTTATTCTTAATTTCATTGTGAATATCATAAGTTTCATAATTATCTAAAAAAGAAAGTATCTCAACATTATATTTTTTATGTGCTAAGTAGTTTGCTATTGTAGCCATTACCCTACCGGCTCCACCATTACCTAAAATATTTGTTACAAATATAACTTTTTTATTCTTTAAATAATCACTCATACTATCTCTTCCTAACTTTAATAAAATTACTATTATAATTCATTAATTAAATTATTTATATTTACATATTTAGAATTTCCAAATGGCTCATACGAAGCTTTCACATGTGGATATCTATAAATACTCTTTATATTATATACATCATTATAACAATATTCTGTTGTTGTAAAGCATACTTTGTTTTTCAATTGTAATTTTGAAAATTTTTCAATTAATTCTGGTGTACATAAATTTTGATCATTAAATTTAAATAAAATTCTATCCCAATTTATCTTTTTTACTCTTCTATTCCATTTATCTAACGCTTCTTCTTCAGAGTTATAGTGTAAAAAATGAATCTCTATATCTCCAAGTTTACCAATTGGATACTCACCAAATTTATTATGATTTTCAAAATACTCTATATACTTAGTCTCACTTGGATTTATAAATTCTAGCTTTTTATTTACATATTCTCTAATATTAGAAACAAATTTAATATAATCCTCTGCCATAAAGAATAAACCTATTGTTGGCGTTCTATATTCTATTCCATAACTTTGATATATAAGTCCAGCCCAACAGTTATTGGATATAATAGTAAAGTTATCATCTATAATATTTTTTTTTCTATTTTTTTTAGTTAAGTCGATATATAATTTTCTTAACTTAAGTCTAATACCTTCATAAGTTATCATCTTTAACTCCTTTATACTACATTTATAATTAAAATATAATTAGTTATTTAATAAACTATTGTATATTTTGCTTAATTCTTGTGCATTCTCCTTTATACTAAATCCAGCTTCAGTTATTTCACTTATAATTTTATCTTTTATTAAATTTCTATCTTCTATCTTCATTTCATCAATTAATCTTGCCCATTCTCTTGGTTTTTCATTTAAGCTTATAAATTTGACTAATTCTGTTATTTTAACATTTCTATCAACATTATCTGATATTATACATGGTAGACAAGCAATTTGCCATTCTATAACCACATTTGGTAATCCTTCATATCTAGATGGTAAAACCATAATATCCATAGCCTGAATAAGCTTTTCTACTTCAAGTGATTTACCTGTAAATATTACATTCTCTTTCAACCCAAGTGATTCTACTTTATCTTCTATAGTGCTTTTTAATTCTCCATCTCCAACCATTATTAATATATAATTTTTATCCAACTTTATTAATTCATTAAATATATCTATTAAAAACTCATGATTTTTTTGATGATTAAATAAACCTACATGGCCGATAACTTTTTTTCCTTCTACACCTAATTTTTTTCTATAATCATATCTAACGCTATTATTATACTTAAATTTATCTATATCATTTCCATTCTTTATAACTGTAAATTCTTTATCTCTAAAAAGCCACTTACCCGCATCTACTCCACATGCAAAACCATGTGTATATGATTTATCAAATAAATTTCTTAAGATTTTATTAAAAAATACTTGTTGGCATTTTGTGTTTCTACTATGAGCAATCCTTACTTTTGTTCCTGCAAGTTTAGCTGCATACATTTCTGCTGCTAATGTACAACTATTTCCATGTGCATGTACAATATCATAACACTTCTCTTGTATTATCTTTTTCAATTCAATTATGTATTTTATAGGATTTCTATTCCTCATTGTAAGTTCATAGACAACCCCACCATTTGAATTTATTTCATTTTTCAACCTTTCGGGAACATTATTGGGTGCTACAAAATCTATTTTCATCTCTCGTTTATCCATATAACGATAATAATTCATTACATTATTTGTTATCCCTGACATATTAAATTCATTTGTAATTATCATTAATATTCTCATTTCTGTAACTCCATATTAAAATTTATAAATTATCCTCTATATAATCAATTAATTGTACACTATCAATTTTTCTTGCAAAATAAGATTTACTTTTTAGTGCTTTATCTATGTCATTATATTGTAAGGTTTTAGGAGAAGCTTTTTTCTCTGACCAATCTATATATCTTAAATTGTTATTTACTATACTTTTACTATATTTAGAGTTCATTATTATAGTTTGAAAAAACATCTCATCTGGATATATAGAGTTTTTAAAAAATTCTATATATTTTTTGTTATTTTCAATATAACTTAAAATAAACTTCATACAGTCTCCTGTAATTGAAAACCAAGCTGAACCATAATAAAAATCTTCTATAAAATCAGTTTTTCTCTTAAATATCCTCGTTCTTAATATTAATTCTCTATATGCAACTCTTATAATTCTCTTTTTCATATTTTCAGGTCTATCAATCATCCATCTTGGATAATAAACTTGATATCTATCAACTCCTGCTCTAACAAGAGTATTGAATGGTAGTTTAGCATATTCTACATATTGCTTATTATTATCTACGAAAAATCTTTTAAATTCTTCTAATTTTTTTATAGGATAATCTTGACCACTTATTAGATGTATATATTCATAATCTATTTTACTTTCTTTTATTCGTTCAAATAATTTTAAAGCTGACTCTACTATAGAAAAATCTCCCCATCTTACATCTATTGATTCCTCTAAAATATATAAATTTTTTATCATCTTTATCTTTTGTTTAATATCTGATTTTTTATCAACATGTATATATATATCTATTTCATCATCTCTAAAAAATTCTATTAATCTATTCAATTGTTCTACGTTTTTGTGACATTGAATTGCAATAGCCATTTTCATATAATTTACCTCTGTATAATTTCACATATTTTCATATCAAATTTTTCTATAAATATATTTTTGTTATTTTTAATTATATTGCATTTATTTTTTAAGAATAAATAGTTGTTAATTTTATCACCTAAATCTTTAATATCATATATAGCAATTATTTTATTTTCCTTTTGCATTCTTTTTGTAAATAATATTTGGTGATCATCTACATGCTCATTAAAGCTAGAATTTCTAGGCACAACAATTGGGATTTTTCCATTTTGTATAACATGAAATATACTACCTGGACCTCCATGAGTTATTACTATATGACTTTCCTTAACCAATTTATCCATTTCATCATATCCAATTAAATCCTTATATTTATAGTTTTTCGGTATATATTTGCTATAACCAATTTGAGCAAAAACTTCCTCATTTATTTGTTTATTTTCTATAAGATTATCAACTTCTTTTAATAATCTTTCCATTCCTTGTTCATGAGTTCCTACTGTAATGAATATCAAAATATCCCTCCTAAAAATTCTGCTTTAGGATAAAACTTTCTTTGTTCTTCCCATTGAATAATAAATAAATCACTTATTGGATAAACCAATTTACCAGTTATAGTTGGATTATCGATCCTATCATACACCTCTATATATACTACTTTTATTCCAAATAATTTTCCTAAATAAAAGAATGGAATTGCAGCAGCAGCTCCTGTACTTACTATTACATCTGGTTTCTCTTTTCTCAATATTTTAAATGCTAAAAAAGTATTTCTAATTAAATTTTTTATATTTCTATTAGTAGGAAAATAGCACCAATATTTTTTTTCATCTTTTAATATTGTCCTAGAATCAGCTTTATCGAATGTGACCCAAAAACGTTCTTTATTTTCCCACCACTCTTTTAATTGCATCAAGTGAGTTAAATGTCCACCACTAGATGTAACAAAACAAACTTTCATACTTTTCCTCCTTTATGATGCATTATCATCTTAAAATATAACCCACTATTATTTCTTACCCTTGCCTAATGCCATAGATTAATAGATAACATTTATATTTTATATAAATTATACTACTCAACTTCATTAGTGATTTACACTCTTAACTCAATTAAGCTCGTCTATATCCTAAGTACATTAAGTAACTATGGAGTTTTATATATACTAGTCTTATATATAAACTTATCTATATTGAGTCAACTATGTTAACTATTTCTTTCATTATATTTTCTAATTTATTATCAACATCCACTTGCTTTTCTCCATTACATCCAAAATAAAACTTTATCTTTGGCTCAGTACCAGATGGTCTAATAGCTATCCATGAATTATCCTCTAATATAAACTTAAGAACATCTGACTTAGGTAAATCATTTATACCTTCTTTGTAATCTCTTAATTCTTCTACTTTTATATCTGCTATTTCTTCTATATTTGTATTTCTAAAATGACTCATTATAGACTTAATTTTTTCCATTCCATCTATACCTTTTAAAGTAATTGACTTTAACTCTTCCTTGTAGTATCCATACTTTTTGTATACTTCTTGAAGACCTTCATATAAAGTCATTCCTTTGTCATAATAATAAGCTGCCATTTCTGATATAAGAAGTGCTGATACAACACCATCTTTATCCCTTGCATGAGTACCAACTAAGTATCCGTAACTTTCTTCATAACCCATTATAAAAGTAGCAACTTCTTCATGTTTTGAGCAACGGACGCAGTCGTTGGCGACATGAGCAGCGCGAATTTCATACTGATGTATTTTTTCACCTATAAACTTAAATCCTGTTAAAGTATCAACACTTGAAACACCATAACTTTTTGCTATATTAGCTCCAAGTTCAGAAGTAACTATAGTCTTAACTATTGTAGGATTATTCATAGTTTTTATTTCATCTATTTTATTGCTTATTACATAATCAACTAATAATGATCCAACTTGGTTTCCATTAAGTACTACATACTCACCTTCATTGTTTTTAACAACAACACCAACTCTGTCACAATCTGGATCAGTTCCTATTATTATATCTGCTCCATTTTCCTTAGCCATTGATATTGCTATATCAAATACTGCTTTTTCCTCAGGATTTGGATATTCTACTGTAGAAAATTTCGGATCAGGCATTTCTTGTTCTTTAACAACTACCACATTTTTAAATCCTACTTCATCTAAAGCTTTTCTTATAGGTAAATTTCCAGTTCCGTGTATTGGTGTGAATATTATCTTCATATCCTTACCAACTTTATCGATTATATCTTGTCTTATAACCTGCTCTTTTACAGCATCTATAAATGCTCTATCTACTGTTTCATCTAATAAAGTTATTAATTCATTATCTTCATTAGTTGTAGGTATTGTGCTGTAATCTTCTATTTTGTTAACTTCCTGTATTATTTCTTCCGCTATATTTGGGCATACTTGACCTCCATCAGTCCAGTATACCTTGTATCCGTTATATTCTGGTGGATTGTGACTTGCTGTTATAACAACTCCTGCCACACATCCTAAATGTCTAACTGCAAATGAAAGTTGTGGAGTAGTTCTTAAGCTATCAAATATATAAGCCTTTATTCCACAGGCTGCTAATGTTTTAGCTGTTTCTGTTGAGAACTCTTCACTTTTAAATCTAGAGTCATATGCTATTACTACACCTTTTTGCTTTCCTTCTTCGCCACATTTATTTAATATGTAGTTTGCAAGTCCATATGTAGCTCTTCTTACTGTGTATTTATTAATTCTATTAGTACCCGCACCTATTACTCCCCTAAGTCCACCAGTACCAAATTCTAAGTTTTTATAAAATCTATCTTCGATTTCTTTTTCATTGTTTTCTATAGATAGTAACTCTTTTTTAGTATCCTCATCAAAATAAGGATTATCTATCCATTCTTTATAAGATTTCATATATTCCATTATTTTCACTCCTTATTTTTTACATCTCAAATGCTCATAATTAAATATTCACCAGCGAAGATGTTTCTCTATAAGTTCCCCGACATTTTAAGCAACGGATATATACACAGTGTAAACAAGTATATATCGTTGGCGATAATTTTTTAGTTTTGAGGAAGACTTATATATATACATCGAGCGACATTAATCTATGACGCATTATCATCTCCAAATAAAACTCCAACTGTTTTAAATATTAATTTTATATCTAACCATAAGTTTCTAGTTTTTATATATTCAATATCCATTTCAACCCATTCATCAAATCCAATATTGTTTCTTCCGCTAACCTGCCATATACAAGTAAGCCCTGGCTTAACAGCTAATCTTTGCATTTGATATGAATTATACTGGTCAACTTCATGAGGTATTGGCGGTCTTGGTCCCACTAAACTCATATCTCCCTTAAGTACATTAAATAACTGTGGAAGTTCATCTATACTAGTCCTACGTATAAACTTACCTACTTTAGTTATTCTTGGATCGTCATTTATTTTAAAAACTGGACCAGTTTGTTCATTTCTGTCCATTAAGTCTTTTAACAAATCCTCTGCATTATGTACCATGCTTCTAAACTTGTACATTTTAAAAGTTTTTGGATATTTTCCGTTTCTTTCTTGAGCAAAAAATACTTTTCCCTTTGGATCTTCTAACTTTATAAGTATTGCAACAATTAAAAATAATGGTGATAATAAAATAATTCCGCATAATGAACCAACTATATCTATTAATCGTTTTGTTACAGAGTAAAGTATTGATTCTTTTGCTAATACTTCTGAATAGTCAATAGCTATTGCAACTTCATCAAACTCTTCTTCAAACTTAAATCTGTTATCCATTTTAACCCCCACACTATTTAATTTTCCAATTTTTTGTTAATTAATATATTAACTTATAATGCAGCTGCCTTTTTCTTATTTCTACCTTTTCTTCCGCTTTCATGTTGGTAATAATAATTGTAATAATTATAACCATTCCCCTCAGCCTCAAACTTATTTAAAACTGCTCCAATTATATTAGCTCCAACATCTTCAAGCCTTTTCTTTGCAATCTTTGCCATTTCAATATCACATTGCTTACTTCCAACAACAAAAACACATCCATCGCTGTAAGTTGATATTATTCCTGCATCAGTAACAATTCCAATTGGTGGAGCATCTATAAATATGTAATCATAATACTCTCTTAAACTTGTTATAAATTCCTTCATTTTCTTTGAACTAAGTATTTCCGATGGATTTGGAGGCATCGCTCCACATGTTAAAACATGTAAATTTTTAACCTCTGTACAATGTACACACTCTGCAAAAGCTTTGTCTTTTAATAAAATATCAGTAAGTCCATTTATATTACTAATATTAAACATTCTGTGTACACTTGGATTTCTTAAGTCCCCTTCAAGTAATAATACTTTTTTTTCAAGGTTTGCAAAACTAACTGCAAGGTTTGCTATTACTGTTGATTTTCCTTCATTTTGCATTGAACTAGTAACATTTATAACCTTCATTTCTTTATCTAAGTTTGAAAATTCTATACTAGTTCTTATTCCCCTATAACTTTCTGAAATAGGAGATTTTGGATTTCTTATACTTATTATTTTTTCTAATATTTTACTCATAATTTCCTCCTATTTATTAAGCTATATCTTCATTAGGTATTACACCAATAACTGATAATCCTAAGTGTTTTTCTATATCTTGTGGTGTTTTTATTTTGTTATCTAAATACTCTATTAAAAACACTATAAATAATCCAATCATCATACCAAGAACTGCCGCAATTGCAATATTCATCATCTTATTTGGCTTTACAGCGTCCTTTGGTAATATTGCTTTGTCTATTACTTGAATATCATTTGCTTTAGTTATTCTTTTAGCTTCCTTTGCAAATACCTTTGGTATTTCATTTGCTATATCTCTTGCTTTTTGAGGATTAGTGTCTTGTACACTTATGCTTATAATTTGAGTATCTTTTACTGGAGATACAGTTACATTATTTGCTAATTCTTCATATTCATTATCTAATTTTAAATTTTTTATTACATCTTCTAAAACTGCTCTTGACTTTATTATCTCCCCGTAAGTTACTGCAAGTTTTTGAGTAACACTAAATTGATCTCCTGTAATCATTTGAGTTTCTTCATTTTTTTCAGTATTTACTATTAAAGTTGATTTTGCTTCATATACTGGCTTTAACATAAAAAAGCTTATTATTCCACTTACAACTGCTGCTATTACTGTTATAAGCGCGATTATCCAAAACCTTTTTTTAATAATGCCAAAGTACTCTCTTAAGTCAATTGTTTCTTCCATTATTACCTCCACTTTTTTTATGTTTCGTCAAATTATTTTATGCATAGAGTAATATAGCAATTCTTGTTTTTTTTGTATATATCTTCGACAAAACTTCTTATATTTCATCATATATTTTCTTTATCTATATACTTTTTTCGACAAATTATCTTATATTTCATCACGAACATTTTACAAATTATTTTTTCATATATATGTGTTTTATATAAATAATAAATTATATTATTAAGTTCGACATCTAAAAATGAGTAAAAAAATAGCTCATAAATTTATGTTCATATTGGTAATAATAAATACAAAATTACTCAACATGAAAGTTCATAAATTTATAAGCTATAAATATATTACTATATATGAAAGATGCTATATAGCTAATTTCTTAGAACATATCTCATCTGAAAATTATATAAATAAAAGACCTTGCAAGCATCTTGATTTCAAGACACCTACAGAGGTCTTTACTTAAATCTAAAGTGTTGTACTTAAATTGACAAATCATCATAAAAAATATTTAACACTGTGACTTCCTATATATCCAGCTCCACCTATAATTAATACATTCATAATATACCTTCTTTCTAAAGTATTTATAAATTATTACCTGGAAAATATTAACTATTATATGCTTTAGTTTTTGATAATACTTAAGCCATAACATTGAGACTATAGCTTGTTTATATAACTATCTTACAGTAACTACTACTTTTTGTAATTCTTTAGAGTCTTATTTATCTCATTTGCTTTTTATAAACTTTAAGAATTCATCTCTAAGTTCTGGTCTTTTTAATGCAAAATCTACTGTAGCTTCTAAGAAACCTAGCTTATTACCAACATCGTATCTTCTTCCTTCAAAGTCATAAGCATATATTGCAGATGCTATTATATTTCTTTATTTTTAAGCACATCCTTAAGTTTTTCTAGTACTGGAACTAATGTACATCCTATAACAAAAAATATAATGCTAAATGTTTTTATGCACATTGGTGGTTTAGGTATTTCAAGAGATGTAGGTCCCATTATAACTGAATATATAGATCCTATCATAAGACCTATAATACAATATATTGTTTGTGCCCTAAAATTTCGAAGTAAATACCTTACCATTCTTACTGTTACTAAAATACCAATCAAAACTCCACATCCAAATATCAATATACCTGCTAAGTAATCAAAATTTAACTTTAATACTTGTTTTACAGCATTAAGTATCGGTGCATAAAGTCCAAATATTAAAAGTATAGTAGAACCTGATATGCCTGGCAATACCATTGCTGATATGGCAATCATTCCAGATACAAATATGCATGCTATAAATAATAGGTTTAAATTATCATATTTAATAGAAAAACTATTACCACTATTAGTAACTGGGTTAAAATAAGTCATTGCTCCAACTACAGTTATTCCTATTATTAAAAATATTATATTTTTCTGATTATCTATTAATGTTTTTCTTTCTGATTTAACTATTAATGGAATAGATGATATTATAAATCCTAAAAACAAGGAGTTTATTTCGTATATGTTTTTTTCAAATATATTTGTTATAAACAATACTGATAGTATAAATCCTGTAATCCATCCTATTCCTATCTTTGCCAGAAATTTAAATGCTTTTATTCTACCACTTTTATTGTTTGATATTAAACTATGTAGTGCGTTTACAAAATCGTCATAAAAACCTAATATAAATGCTATTGTTCCTCCTGACACCCCTGGTACACTGTCAGCTAAGGCCATACAAAATCCTCTGATAAAGTTTAATATATACACAATGACCTCCATTAATTTATATTTTATAAATACGATTCTAACAATTCTAACTCTAATCTATATTATTTGAATATATAATCGCTTCTTTATTTAAACTTTCATAAATTATATTTCGTAATATTTATTACTATAATATAACGAAAATACAATATTTATTTCATCTCCATACCGATTATTTGCATCTCTTTTTATGCCTAATTTTAGTTTTAGCATATCCTTGTATAATAGTAATTATCATTGCAAATGTAAATATAAATATAAATCTTGTAATAAAATTACTATTTATCAGCGGTATTGAACTTCCATATATCTTTAAAATATATATGGGTATTATATGCCAAAAATATAACCATAACGAATTAGTAGATATATATTTTACGAATCTATTATTAAATATATTGTAGATACATTCAAAATCTAATATTATTAATAAAAATAAACTAACAAATACTCCATATGATATATAATAGATAGTAGGTGGATATTTATAATTTTGAGTAGAGTCAAAATTATAATGATATGCTAAACATATAAAAATTATTAATGATATGCTTCCATATATATATAATTCTTTTTTACTCATTTTTTTTAATCTTATTCCTATTGAACCTATTAATCCCCATCCTATCAATGATATAATAATATTTTCAAAAATTAATTTAATCACTCCACTTAATTTAGAGTTTATACTTATTAACCCTAAATATAATATATATATTAAAATTAATCCTATAAAATAGTTCCTATTGTACTTTATTTTATTACTAATATATAATATTATTGGATTTAAAATTGCAATTAAAAAAAATACCCTCATTATCCATACATACCCTATACCTTTATATCCTGTACGTTCTATCAATAAATATGATTCTAAAATACTTTTTAATCCAAATCGATATTCAGTATTTGTTAATAAGGATATAATATAAAAAGCAATAAAGAATATAAATAAAAATATCCATGTAGACACAATTAATCTATAAAATCTTTTTATTATATAGTTACTATAGTTTATATTTTTATTGTTATTACTTAAATAAAAGGATGCTCCCATAATCATTACCATTAAAGTAACATCAAAATTTCTTAATAAAAATATAGTTTCAGGTGGTTTAGTATGAGATAATATAATACATATTATTGCAATAAATCTTAAAATATCAATTTTATAATCTCTCTCTTTTACTTCTTGATTCATTTACTTCTGCTCCTTATATTGTTTAAGTTATAAACTAATCTACATGTATTTATCTATAATACTTAATTCTATTTTAATTTCGCAGATTAATGATTCCCTTCAATTAGAACATAACATGTACCAGCAATATGTTATTATATTTTCATATTTTTAGATTATTAATCATCTAGCATATTTTTACTGATAATTTATCATTAATTTGAATTACTTTTATTATTATAGATAATTCTTTACATTCTCTTATATATATATCTTAAAAATATTCTTTTTATTTTAAATATAATATTGTCACCTAATACAAAAGGAACTAAAAATCATATATATTTTAGTTCCTTTTGTATCTAAATTGAATAATTACGGTATATAAATGACTATTTTAAGTTTATATCAGCTACTATTTTTTTTAATAAACTTAGATTTTAATTGTTCTAAAACATTTAACGCTATATCATCTTTTAATAAAATACAGCTAATACCATATATAAATGGTGCTATTATTACAGATATAAGTATTACTACTATATGGTTATTAATAATTGACTTTATTATAATTATTGGTATCGCCATACATAACACTGAAATAAGATATTTTTTTAAAGACGAAGTAATATATTGTATTCTTATATCTTTACATTCTCTGTTTATAGCAATAGCCTCCATAATAACTAACATAGATTCAGTTATGCACCACGCTATCGCTGCTCCTATATATGATATCTTAGGAACTAATATTATATTTAATAATATGCTTACAATAGCACTTATAGTTTGTATTTTTAATGCTACATTTTCTTTTCTATAAGGTATTAGAATTTGATTAACTTGCCAACTTCCAACTGCATTTACAACTATCAAAACACTAATTATTTTCAATGAATAACTTGCTGGAATAAATTCTTCTCCACCTAAAAATATCATAATTTCTCTAGATAACAAGAATATTCCTACTATACATGGTAATCCTATAATGTATATATAATTTATAGACTTAGAAATAACTTTTTTATATGCTTCATAATCATTTTTTATCAAATAGGCAGTTCTCGGAATAAGTACCGTTATAAGAGAATTTGTTATACTAAGTCCTATTCCTAATATAGTTTTACTTCTTAAGTAAAATGCTAAATGCTGTTCTGATCCATATCCTATAAATAATTGATCTAATTGCGTATATAACGCTATAATAAGTGTTGTAAAAAAATATATTCTTAACTCTTTTAAATAAGTTAGTATTTCTAATTTATACATCTTTTTATCAATATATTTTTTAGTATTTAAATAATTTAAAACATTATTGAAACATAGACCAAATATATTAATACCTGCATAAATCATATAATCATCACTATTTTTTACTATAGCAAACATAAGTATAATACTTATTATTTTAAATGCTATATTTCTAATAGTTATATAACTATATTCCTCTATCCCTTGATAAAACCAATCTATAGAAAATACATTTAGTATCAACATCATAACCATCATTAGATGTATATTCAATTCACTTTCAAATCTAGGTACATTGAATATGGCTAATAGATACACTATTATTGCTATAATAGATAAGCTAGCTTGAATTAATATTAGATTCCAAAATGTATTAGTTAGCTCTTTTTTGTTATCTCTATTTCTTGCAATTTCTCTTATACCGTATCGTGGTATACCAAAAGATGAAATAAGTATAAACCAGTTTACTATTGATGTTGCAAAATTAACTTTACCTATATTTTCAGCTCCCAATGTATATGACAGGTATGGTGCTGTAATCAAAGGAAAAACTATATTTGCACTTGTCAAAATAGAATTATATATAAAGTTTTTCTTTATAGACTTATTTTTCACCTTTTCACCTTCTGTCATTACACATTAATCTCTATTATATAAATCCCTAGTGTATACTTTTTCTTCTACGTCATTTAATTCACTACATAATCTATTAGATACTATTATATCACTCATAGCTTTAAATTCTTCTAAGTCTCTTATCACTCTAGAATTAAAGAACTTGTCCTCTTTTAGTACTGGCTCATACAGTACTACGTCTATTCCTTTAGCCTTTATTCTTTTCATTATACCTTGTATAGATGATGATCTAAAATTATCAGAATCAGTTTTCATAGTTAAACGATATATACCTACAGTCTTAGGATTCTTCTTTATTATCATATCTGCTATATGATCTTTTCTTGTTCTATTAGCATCAACTATAGCCCCTATTATATTATTAGGAACATCTTCATAGTTTGCTCTTAATTGTTTTGTATCTTTTGGTAAGCAGTATCCACCATATCCAAATGAAGGATTATTATAATGACTTCCAATTCTAGGATCAAGTCCTATACCTTCTATTATTTGCTTAGTATCTAGTCCTCTTATTTCTGCATAAGTATCTAACTCGTTGAAGTATGCTACTCTCATTGCTAGATAAGTATTTGAGAATAACTTAACTGCTTCAGCTTCTGTAGAGTTTGTAAATAGTACTGGTATATCTTCTTTTAAAGCTCCTTGTACTAATAAATCAGCAAACTTCTTAGCTCTTTCTGATTGTTCTCCCACAATTATTCTTGAAGGATGCAAGTTATCATATAGCGCTTTTCCTTCTCTTAAGAATTCTGGTGAGAATATTATATTATCAGTATTAAACATTTTTCTTACTTTTTCAGTGTATCCAACTGGAACTGTTGATTTTATTATCATTGTAGCATTTTGATTTATTGATAATACATTTTCAATTACAGATTCAACACTTCTAGTATTGAAATAATTTTTTTCCGGATCATAATCTGTTGGTGTAGATATTATAACAAACTCAGCATCCTTATATGCTTTTAATATATCCGTTGTAGCTACTAAATTTAACTCTTTATTAGCTAAAAATTCTTCGATCTCTTTATCTACTATTGGAGATTTTTTATTATTTATCATATCTACTTTGTCTTGTATTATATCTAATGCTACTACTTCATTGTGTTGTGCAAGTAATATAGCATTTGATAAACCCACATAACCTGTTCCTGCTATTGCAATTTTCATAAACATTAATCTCCTATTTTATAATTTTTTCATATTTGATATTCTAAGTTATCTTTTTGTTTTATTATCTTTTCTATATTAGATGAAATAATTATCAATATCCAAAAACCTATTTTTGTATATGTGAAAGCACTTTCTGTTAATGCTATACAAAAATATAAAAATATTGCCATTGATAATATATAAGATATCTTACTGTTACTCTTATTAAGTGCTCTAAATGCGTTTAGTAAAATCAATATAAAAACAAATAGTCCTATTATTCCTGTGCATAATAATATTTCTAATAGACCATTATGTGCTTCTGTAACATCTCTTATTATTGCATTTTGTGCTATTATATCATTTCTACCATATCCAAATATGAGTGAATTTGGAATTATTTTCATAATAAAATCCCATATAAGAGTTCTACCAGTTAAAGTAACATTCTTTTGTAATATATTTTCTATAAAGCCTCTAAATACAGTTTCCTGTATTCTAAAAATAACAACTTGAGTATATATTATAGTATATATAGACATTAGCTTATTTATATTTATATTTATCTTTATTTTCTTTAACAATAATACATATATAACAAGTAACGATCCTACGATAAAACCTGTACTACTCTTTGATAAAAGAATAATTATTAACACCATAAAACATAGAAGAATATCTTTGTTTCTTACTTTTTCATAGATATATTCTGAACGTATAAGAATAAATGCAATTGCAGGAATCATAACCATTGATATACCATTTCTAGACTCAAAAGTTCCTACGAACACTTTTTGTGATCCTTGATATCCTATATACATATACGAACTTTGGGAAAATATAGCTAAAATCAGATTATATATAATTAAAAGTGTAAATAAAATATTCAATGCATTAATAAAATTTTTAAAATCTTTCATACAATAATTAATATATATAATAAATCCAATATATACAAAATTTGTATATATCATTCCCATTGTTATATTATTATTTATCACTGCTGAAAATAGGATTATAAATGAATATAGCATAACTAATAAAATTAATTTAATATTTAATATATTCTTATTATAATTGAAATTTTCAAATAGCATTAAATATCCTATTATACTTACAACCATTTTACTTGCACTTGAAAGTAAAATATTGTCATCTATTACATTTATTCCTATAAACGGTAATATAAATAGCACAATAAAATACTTTTTCGTAAATATATTCATATTACTCTCCTCTATAATTCTATATCAATATTTAATAAATAATTTTTCATATTTTATTTAATAATTACATATGTCTTTATTAATTAATCTATAGCAAATGTATACTATAATATCTTTATTAAACATTATTGGTATATATTTAATCATTTTTATATATACTTTAAATGCATTAATAATATTTTTTGATTTTAAATGATATAATAATACACCTCTATATCTTTTAGAGTATATTTTTTTTCTAGCATTTTTATCAAGTTCAGCTAATTTTTTTATCATATCGTCAGTCATATTACGTCTATGTCCACAGATGCTTCTCGCATTAGAGTGGCTAGCTACAAATGGCTTTTTAGTGTTATTTAATATATCGTAAAATCCTGCATCAGATAAATGTGAAACGTCTATTATTATACCTAGATTCTCCATCTCTTCTATAAATTCAAATCCAGATTTTTTTAATCCTCTATCTAAAACTAATTTATCATCTATTATTTCATTTGGG
>OMGY01001991.1_pt1 | contig 16421 bp, 25 predicted proteins | sample 1674461 | NCBI WGS metagenome assembly OMGY01 (sample SAMN05578579, study PRJEB25193) | human gut metagenome | biome: Human Microbiome; feature: human-associated habitat; material: feces | host: Homo sapiens | place: USA:Birmingham
TTTCATTACGCTCCTTTCCACTGGGCTGTTGGCACTTTCCAGTGTACAAGGTTTGAAAGAGCTATGGTAGTGGCTTTTTATTTCCGGCTACATTTGGCTTATTTTCCCCGGCCCGTAGTGGCTATTTTTGCCCGACCCGAACAATACCTAATATCAACTTTAATTTATCTAACATTTACTTACCTCCTATTAGTTAATTAAGCCTGTGCTTCTTTAATGGAGCAAATCTTAGTAGCATCAGAAAGAGCCACAAGGTAAGTAGCACGCATATAAACGCTATTCTTTCTGGTATCAGGATTGCGGTCAGGCTCAACTTCAACGTCTTTCTTGATGAAGAGTTTAACGGCTTCCTTAGTCATAACAAAGGCAGAATCAGTAAGAGCCTTAGTAGCAATAACGGGAATACCGCAAATAGTGCCAACCTATCCGTTGTAAATAACCTGTCCCATCATAGCACTCTTATAGTCTTCATCCTTGCGGAGAGATGCTTTCCAAGTGTTAGGAATGAGAATAAATAACTGGCTTTCGTCTTCAAGGTTGAGAGTGCTAATAGCATCAACAATGGTATCATAGTTAAGAGCGCCACCCTTAGCAAAAGTAACACCCAAAGTAACATCAGTGCTCTTAACAGCACTAATAAAGTCAGCGGTCATCTTGTTAGTCATTACCTGAACTGCGCCTCTCATCATACCATCAACAATAAATGGGTCTTTCATTGCTTCTTCATCGGTATAATCATAAGCCTGTTGGCAGAGCTTTACACGGTAATCTTTACCAGTATAAGAGATAGAACCACTCTTAGAAGCGGTATTACCAACGCCATTAGCAAGTTCCTCAGCTTCACCCTTATAGGTGTAAGTATTAACAGTTTTAAGCATACCCGCACTTTCTGCTAACTCATTATCAATAGTCATAAGAGAACGGGTATTAAGAGAGGGGGTAAGCTAGTCTTTTGCTACGCTCTCCACTACTCGATTGTCATAAACAGTGTTTGCCATAATAAAAATCTCCTTTAATTAAACAATGTATTATATAATTCAGGATTTTCATTAAGCAACTTTTGTCTTTCCATAATACCCATCTTCTTAGCCTGTTCCTTTGTAATGGTCTAATCAAGGGGTAAGTTCTTCTTTGGTGTGTTGCTACTCAAACGCTTTTCAACTTCTAATTTAACACTTTGTTTAAATGCCTTATCCAGTAGAGAGATGTTCTTATTCATAGTTTCAGCATCCTCAGCAACTACAAAGTCAACTAAGCTTAATGACAATCCCTTTTCAGCAAGAATCTTTCCTGCTTCATTCTTATTTTCAGCCAGAGCAAGAGCTTTTTCCTTTTCTACAATAGCCTTTTCTCTTTGCTCCAACTCATATTGATATTTTTCCTGCTCGTTCATTTGAGCCAGTCTTTGCGCTTCTTTTACTTTTTCCTGATTTTTAATCTCAGCTTTCTTTAATGCGGAACTCACACGTCTATCAGTTTCCTTTTGTAAAAGAGCGTCAACTTCTTCCTATGTGTAGGATTTAGGTTCAGTGTTATTATTTTCTGCCCCTGTTACCTGCTTATTTTCTTCCATAATATTAACCTCCTAAGTTTATGCCTTAAAGCATACCCTTTAATTAAAATATGAGTTTTATTTCTAACCCTCAATTAAATATAAGAAAAGGGGTAGAGCGTTTTATTAACTCTGCCCCAAATCTATTAACATTTTACAAAATTTTTTTTACTAAGTCCAATAGGATTAGTCTGCTATTGGAACTTCAATGTAGTTGTCAATACTATCATTAGAGCCAATGAATAAGGTTTTAACATAGAGGTGTTCTTGCTCTTCTTCCCCTTTTTCATTGGTGTGGCTTCTTGGTTCTCTCCAATCAAAAACTTTTCCTTTATCACTATCATATCTGATTAAATCAAAACTTTTTGCTTTCATATAACATTCTCCTTATACAAATGATACAGTCCATCCTTTTGCGGTTGCTACTGCTATTTCTTCCTCAGTCATAGTGTTAATAGCCCCACCGTCAGTCTTAGCTCCTTGAGCGCCTTCAAATTTAATTGTATTAGTTCCTCCCGCTGTAGCTAAATAGGCACTTGTATCAGGTAGTGAGTTAATAGTCTCTACAGCTGAAATGCGATTATAACGGGAATAATTTATATCCGAAGTCCAACTATCAGGGTCATCTTTTAAAGCCTAATATGTAGCATCGTCTTTAATTTGCTTTGTTGATGAAAAACCATACTTGTCGGCATAAGAACCATAACCAACGGTTTTAGTTAAATCTATTATTTGATTTTTCCACTCTACTACCTAATTAGGGTCAAAAGTTAAGCGCTTTAAACGCTAACACTGGTCAAAAGTAGAAATAAATGCGTTATAAGTCATTTTACCATTCATTATTGGAGCACCTAACCCAATGATTTCATCTAAAACATAACAAAAACGGAATCCATTAAAGTATATTAAATTACGCTTATTACTATTTTCTAATTTAGTTAATTCTAATACTTCTGTAGGGATTTTTCTTAAACATTTAGCACTATAAAAGCAATTATCTAATCCAACTTGTTTAAATGAACCTGCTGGCGGTAATACAAAAACATTGTCTAAAGTCTAAATTTTTGAATTTTCAACTATATTATTCATACCTAAAGAGTAGTTATTTCCGACTGAATTTAAATTTATTTTAAATGGGATAGAAGTTAATTTTGAATTATAAAACATATAATTACAATAGCGGACTCTTTTTAATTGTATTTTATCTTTATACTTTGTTATAAACCAATCCCAAATACCATTATAATTAAAATAAGAAAAATTAAAATCAGTATAACCAGTGGTATTTCCAAAAGTCAATTCCTATTGAGTAGGAGCAGGAATATCACTTATTTCATAGGCAACATTCTTATTTGCCACTTTCCATTCATTACCATCTTTATATTTCAGCACTGGCATTAGGGTCTTCCTCCTCTTCCTTTGGAGCAGTTGCTTCCATATATTCTTCCATAGTTATGGGATACATATTACCGCTCACTTTTGGTTCAAAGGAGAAAGCAAAATAAGCTATGGTGTTATCCTCATTTATTTGTTTAAAATAATACATATAACAACCTCCTTTAAACAAAAGTAATCTTAATATAGGTAGTAGCAGAAATAGAATAACTTGGTTTGTCTGCGTATTTGAAAGATAAAGTATGTGTTTGTGGGTTATAAGACGTAGGAGATAAATTACTCTTCCAAGTGACACTATTCTTTTCAAATTTATTAGTAGAAGCTTTATAATCGTATATTCCAATTGGAAAATTTAAACTGTTTGTATCAGCACTTATAACTAAAGCAAAGTCAACTCCACTTTCAGGAAAATTATTGTTCTATATAGTAAAACTGGTCATACTGCTACTATAATTATAACTTTGTGATGCCACTATTGTTTTCAATTCCCCGCCACCTGCTTGAATACCCTAAATAGCAACGGGCATAGCATCAAGGGTTAATAACTCTGTTCCGCCTGTCTTTTCTCTAATAGCTGAACCAATAGCAGAGAGTTTATCAGTAAGTGCCATTCTCAATAACCCCCAATGCTTGATTGATTAATGTATTTACTTGGTCTGCGGTTTGGTAGCCTTTGCTCTCTACTATGTCTAATATAGTATCTCTATTATTCATCGCTATAGCGGACGCTCTTTCTATTACTTGCTCTGCGGTTTGATAGCCTTTATTTTCAACCTCTGCCATAGTAGCATAACCACTCAAATCAGGCTTATCAGTTATATCATTCCAAGCAACCCCACCTACAGCAGAAGTATCTACCCATAATTTAATCTTATTATCAGTAGGAGCAACAACCCCTACTGATATTTCAGTTTTATCATTCACATAAGATTTAATTTGGGAAGACAACTTACTTAAACCGCTACCATTAATAATTTTATTATCAGTAGTTGCCATAAGCGCACCTCTTAAACTGCGTCAGTCCAAATTTGATTAATTTCCGCATTGGTTAAGAAGTCAAGGCTAACAGAAGTATCTCCAATTACTTCCCACTTGCTATTGATATAAGCATACTCAGTGTAAATATTACCCTCAGTGCCTTGCTCTTTCAATTTAAGATAAATCACATTGGAAGAACCAGTAGAGGGAAGATTCTCCACTATTTCAAACTTAAATCCACCAACACCACCAATAGCAGAAGTAATAGCGTCCTGAACTTGCTGAGAGGTTTGATAGCCTTTTCCCTCAACTGCGGTCATTGTAGTATAGCCCTTATTAGTAATTGCGGTTTCTACTTCAGTGGCAGTTTGGTATCCTTTACCATTTGTAAGTTGATTGTTGTTAGTAGGAATAGTTGGAGTATTAGCAATGAGAGAATAATCTAATTTACTATCCGCACTAATCTTATTTTGCTTACTTGCTAAACCCTCTTTTACCTTTTGGGTATAAACTACTAATTGGTCGCCCTTTAATACTTTGTTATCATAACTTGCCATATATAAAAATCCTCCTTAATATGTTTGCCAAATGGCTAATATATCTGAGTTAGTGAGACTATCCAAGCCCACAACCTCACTTGAAATTTCTGCTTTCAATTCTTCTTTATCTTTTGGAGTGTAGTAATCAACACCCTTAACAGGGGTATCACCTTTTTCCCCTTTATCTCCCTTATCACCTTTACCGCCTTTATCACCTTTGTAGTAATCAACACCTAAGTTTAAATTGCCATTCAAAGATTCTTCAACAGAGAGAACACCTTTTAATTCAATCATTGTGTTACCTCCTATCCAATCTCAAAAGCGGAAATAGGGACAACAGTGTAAATCTTTCCACCAAAAGTAGTAAGTTGAATATCATAATAATATGTTCCAATAGCAAGAGATTTAGTATCATCAGGTAAAAAGTCAATTACACCTTTGTTTGCGGTTTTGGCAAAAGCAATCTGACTATCAGCGCTCTTTTTAACAGTAAGGGTAATTGTATCATCATCAAATAACTATCTCTCTTTGCCCGTGTTGTCATATACCTTAACTTTGAGTGAAGCATTATCGCCCTTGGTTAAGTATATCTTGTTTGTTTTCTCATTGATTTTAAACAAGGCTTTCAACCTCCTTATTCTATAATTGCCAAAATAGCACAGCGGTCATTAGCGTGAAATGGTGGAATAGTCTCACCCACAACCGCATCCTCAATCAAGAATATCTTACCATCCATCTACTTACACCTATCACAGGTTCTTTCATCCTTAGCAGATAGGATTTGATATTTGCTTATTCCTGCCTGTTTGTATTTATCTAATGTGGCCTGATTCTAAACATAACTTAGCTCAGTTCTTGCCAAGCGGTCAGCCTGTCTATATCCAACATTAAAGTCATTCATTAGCTACATAACCAACTAATCTTTGCTTGCCCCTCTGCTGATACAATCAATCAAACCTTTTTCCAAGCCAACCTGTAATTTTGCTTTGTTCTACCATATTCTTGTGCTCCAATTCTTACCATCCGCACACCAAACCGCATTGATAACTTCTTTTGCTTGCTTTTGGTTAAACTCACCTGAGAACCCCAATGATTGACCTACAGCCACGCTTGTTTTCTAATACATATCCAACAACTTTTTATCTGTTATCTTTATTTCCTTTTGGCCTAATGCTTTCAACTGCTTATTCAAAGACTTAACCAAAGAGAAATATCTATTGTATTTATATAAATCGCTTGCTAAAAGAGTGCCGTTATAACTACTTGCTATAATCTCATCATACAGGGCTACAATATCCTTTTTGACCTGCTCCATAGAGTAAACATATTGCTTACTTAGCTCTTGCTGATACTCTAAAAGGGTCTTATCATAAAGCAGTTCTTTTTGTCTGGCTTCTCTTTTCAGCCAATACTTACTGCTGTTCATTTACTGTTTCCTCTTGGTTATTTTGAAAAGAATACATATCAATATTAGCTTGCTTCTGCTCTTCCAACTGCTCTAATTCCTTTTGAACATCACCAACAAAAGGAAGCTGTGCTAACAAGGTAGCATCACTAACTAAACCTCTTAATTGATTTACCATTTGAGCAATTTCCAAAGTATTAACGGGTAAGTTTCTTGTAAACACAATGTCTATATCTCTCCACATACTGTCTCCGCCCTTGATATTGATAACCTCACAGATTAACTCAATGCGCTTTTGTAGAGCCTTAGTCATATTGGCAACTATGTTAGAAGATACATTTTCAAAGCCAGTCAACTTATAGCGCATACTAATTCCGCTTGCTGACATAAACTTATCATCATTGAAGTCAGGTGAATTAGCAATCTTATGTATAGTATCATTAATGTTTTTGAGCATATTTTCAATTTGTGTGTCTGATACGCTCTTTGTTAAATAGCTGGCTTCTGCGTCTGCGTCCATAATAAGCACTCTGTTTTGCTTCATTGCTTGTAAATCATCCGCATCAGCTTGAACACCCTTTAAGATTAAGTAAGCATCGCAGAAAGATTCAAAATCATCTACCTCACTTGATAAGAGCTTGTTGTATGCGTCCTGTAGGCTCATAACCTTATCAAAAATGCTTTCTCTCTCTTGGTTCAAGGGGAACACAGTAATAGGAACTTGTTTGAAATAATTAGGTCTTTCTTCCAAGAGTGAAAGAACAGCAAAGCCAACTGAACTTTCATAAATTAGAGTGCGGTCTTTGCTATAAACTTCAATATAATATTTCTCTTGTGCTTCATTGATATTATCAGCAACATAATATCTAATCACATAAAGCAACTCACTATCCAAGTCATTAGCATAGATAGGAATTACTTCTCTTGGGTCTAATACTTTGAATCTCTGTTGCCCTAATTCATCAATGTAGTTAATCTCATAAGAACAACCATAAATCAATGCTTGTCTAAGATAATCATTATCCTCTGTCCGCACGTCATTATAGTTAAGAACATTTTGAATCTCTACAAAGTCTTTCTCTGACTGATAAGCAATATCAATGCCTGTTAGATAGCCTAAGTAATTCTGAACTATGTTGTAGCAATAGTTAGTTACAATGCGGTTACAGGGCTTTCCAACATCAGTAGAAGACTTATAAATGATATCTTGTTTGCCTTTGTAATACTTGTAATACTTGTTTAATATAGGTTTATCCTGAATTTCAAATTGCTAAATACACTTACTTATGTATTCAGTTGTCAATGGTGCTTTTTTATCTATGATAAACAAACTATTACCTCCTTTTTTGTTTATAAACCTAAAACCGCTTTATCCAAGGTTTTAAGTCCTGATTTAGTATATATATCTGAGTAAGCATATCTTAACCCATCAATACCGTGCGAAAACTCGTGCGTGTATTTGTCCTCTTGGTATTCTCCTTGTTTATCCTTTTGATATGAGAAATTAGACAGCTCAGTTATCAGGTTTTGGCATTTTGAACTAACTATAATGGTATGGTTTTGTAAAAAGGATAAACCTGCTCTAACAGAATCCTTACCTTTGATACAAGGAGCAACATAAAAGCCTTGCTTTTTGAAATAGTCAATGCTTCTTGGTTCTGCGGAATCCATATAAATCTTAGTCTTTGCTAACTCCATTGTGCGGATTGCTTGACTTACAGTATCTAACTGCTAACCCCTCTTGTAATACTCATTGAGAACATAGATTGTTTTATTTTGCTTGTCATACAATGTATCTATTATTGTTGTTGGGTCAATAAAGCCCAAGTCCGCACCTGCTCTTCTTTCAAATCCAAGAGAGAGAAGATTTTCCATATCTAAAATAGTTTCCTGCCAATTATGGAACACTAACCCCTCATCCGGCACGCCCCACTCACCAAAACAATAAACTCTGGCTTTATTTGGGTTTCTTGTTATAAGCTCTTCTAATGAATTTACATACTCCTAAGAAAGAAAAGGATTATCTTTGTATGTTGTCTCACTAAAATAAAAACTTTTGGGCGGATTTACAACACAAAAGTCATAGAGCCAATGCGCTTTGCTGATAGGGTTAAAGGCCATTAGTATTTGCTGATTTGGCACGGTGGAGCGCATACGCAAGTTCAACTACTCCACAATATCCTTACTTACCTCAAATACCTCTTCAATAAAGATAGCCTATATCATTGAGAGATAGCAATTTAGTCTCTTCATCTAACCCCATAAAGATAATCTCAGAACCATTTGGAAACTTAATATTAAAGTCCGTTTCTCTGATTTTTACATAGGGTAGAATCTACCACTTTGTTAGAATCTCTTTGAATAAGGAGAAACAGGTATTTCTTATTGTTGAGCCATATTTACGGCAAACTAAGATTTTGATTTTCTCAGAACAAGCCCTAATTATCAATTTCTAAGTGATAAAATAGGACTTGCCTGAACCTGCTGAACCTTTATAGACTTCCCACCTATGAGAGTAGTCCAAAAGTAAAGGAAATAATGTTTTGGAAAATGCGGACTTGTCTATATTTAAGGTTATTGACATTGTGTTTACTCTTTCTTATCTATCTTTTGGTTTAGTCTCTCAGCCTGAGTGCCAAAATAGAAAGCAGTAATAGTTGTGTAAATGGTAGTAAATTCCTATGGTATCTGCTTACCCCAAATCAATAAAACGCAGAATACAATAGTAAGCAATAGGGTAACAATGCTTTTAACTGTAATCAATCTTTTTAATTCAGCCATAAAATCAATCTCCTGTTATGTTTATATGTATATTGTTGTTAAGCTCCGCCTGAACCTTTTGTGTTTGTAAGCCCGTCTGTTTCTGTAAGAGGTCTAAGGCTTTCAATCTGATATTCTGCGGTGTGTCCTCACTAAAAGCCATTTCTGATAACTCATTAGCAATATGTTCAGGTGTAATGTGGTTTGCTTCAAATATTTCTTTTTCCAACTGACTTATTCTTTCTTTAACTTCTGGCATTTTCATTAGGCGTGCTCCGCCTGCTCTTGCTGAATCATTCTTCTTAGTAGCATATACTTTTTCATAAGCCTTGCCCGCATTATATTTACAAGCAATAAATTCACGGCAGAACATTTCCTGTTGTGTATTTAGCGCCATAATCAGCACCTCCAAGAGCAAAAGTAACTCTTTTTATTTCTCATTGTAGTCATACCCCATCTTAACAAGCGCTCCACCAAACAAGCATCCAATAGCAAAAGTAATTGCCCCTGTAATAAACATTCCAATCATAATTTTACCTCACTTATATATATTATATTTTTTGAAAAGTGCGGTCAGCAGTTCTAATTCTGCCACACACTCATTAATTGTGTTGTTAATTGTATCCATTTTTAATACTCCTTTAATTATAAAATATTTTTTTATCAAAGTCATGCGGACGGGCAATTAAATTTGCCAAGATTTTTTTAAACTTTGATAAAGTGTAAGCAAAAACAATTTTTAATTAATTCTGGCTTACTACAATTCAATATCCAATAGCAAAAGAAATAGAGAAAGTCCAATAGCAAAAGAATTATGTAGTTCTTTCTATTGTATATAATTTTTAATTAAGTGCGGTTTTTGTGTTTTGCCCGCCCTTGTTATACTGTTTTACGTGCTCTATCACCATTTCCGCACTTGCTTTCTTGGCTATTGGATTCACTGTATAATGTATTCCGTCCTCTTTTGGTATTTGGTAATTCATTATAGGCACATACTTTCTAATCCATTTACCTTCAACAATTAGCAAGTTCTTTTTATTGGGGACATACTCTAACACCTCAAAACAAAGGGTATAACCCTGTTGGATTATACCCCTAAATACGTCATATTTATGTTCTGGTAAGTTTAGTTTTGTGTTAACCTAATGCGCTAAGATTCTTTTTAATAAATTACTTGCTTTACCAATATAAATGATAACACCATCTATCTTAATACAATAAATACCCGCTTTATCTAAGTGCGGTTTTTGGTGTTTGATTTCCTCATATTGCTATATCATTGTTTTGTAATATATATTGTCTTTCATTGGGGTTACTCCTTCCTTATTTAAAAGTGTAAAAATTATTTTGCGCGCGGAACTCCTATTTAGTGCTTGTGCGGAAACACCCAGCGGGGAAGTTCCTTATAATTTTCTTTTCCATTCTTGTTATATGGGGGCTTCCGCTCTTCCAAGGCGGAAAAGCCCACCATATAACTATACTCTGTATAGTCTCTATAATATTTCTGGTAGAAATTTACTACCACATAAAGATGAAATTTACTACCAAGTTTTTGAAAACTTCCTCTTATAAAGTTGATATTTTACACTTTTGAAAGTGGAAATTTTCCTTTCCTCACACTCCATCATCAAAACTCAGTCTACTATCAAAATAAGCCCTATAAGCGCCTATAACCTATAGATACTCATTATCAGGATAATTCATCTTTGCTATTGGATTATTAGGATTCTATTTCTTCCACTAACCAAAAGTATCATAAAGTTCCCCTTGTTTCTTTTTGTATTTAATCTCTTCATTCATTAGCGCTCTATGGCTTGCGCGCACTAATTTACCTACCACATTCTCAACATATTCAAATGGATAATCAGGTGTGTATTTTTCTTTTGTCATTGTTATTTCCTCCTTTAATGTCTATCCCAAAGTATTTTAGCTTTTTCCGCAGAACCCACTCTATTAATTAATTCCTGATAAGTGAGTTCAATATATTCGTCAACTGTTCCCTTAACTTTAAACTTCTTTTTTTCTTCCTCTACTGGAATACTATCATCTATTGGACGCTCATAGAAGTCATAAGAGTGTTTTTCTCTTAAAACTAAATATCCTTTTTCTATCAGGTCATTAACTGCGGATTTGGCTGTGTCCTTACTCATTCCGCAAACATCCGCTATATCTTGTGTGCTTAAAGCAAAGTGGTAATTATCTACATTTCCTAACATATACATATACACTTTAAAAGAAGTTGCTTTACTCAAATTCTTCATAGCGTCATTGATATTATCATTGTAAGCGATTACATAAGAGCGCTTACTTTCTTTTGTTCCTTTTGGAACTTCTCTGTGAATTGTGATTCTTCTCTAATTAGCATAAGTAATAAGTTCTGCCATAGTTATTTTCCTCCTATATTTTTAATCTAAATCTTCAAGAACAATACAACCCGTTAAGTCAAAGATTTGTTTTTTCAAGCACTTAATAATTTCCTTTTGCTTTTTTATTTCCTCTTTTAGTTCTCTATTGGATTTTTCCAATTTTTCAATGTAAGTTAGCGGTTTCCCTTTTTCTTTTGCTATGGTATTAACCATTTGATAATAGTAGTTCTCAGGATAAGGAAAATCTACTTTCATAACGTTCTTAATATAATCCATCATTTCTTCTTCCGCTTCTTTAAAACTCTTTGTGTAATGCCATCCCTCTTTGTCATTATAACTTTGCGGACATTCATATTCTTTTCTTGCGTATCTCATTAATTAATTCTCCTTATTCTTTAACTCTTCAATCAAAGCCCTAACCACATCACTTATAGTTGTGCGGTTTAGGTAAGCGTATTCTTTAATCCACGCTTTCAAATCACTATCTAATCTTATGGTAATATTTGTATCATTCATCAATTTCAATCTCCTCTTGATATAAAAGCAAAAGAGCATACCTAACTACCTCTGACATACTCATATTGTGCTTAATTGCGTATTCTTGTAATCTCTCTTTCTATTGGAAACTCATCCCAATACATACGTCTGTTTTTTTATCTTTTGTGTATTTCATCAATTTACTCCTGTGTTTGTTGTGCTGTTATACTCCCTCTCAAAAAATATAAGGGCTTGCCTAACAGCCCTTATATCTATGAAAGAAAGGAGTAAAATAACATAAATGACTAAAAACTTTTTTAAAGACTTCCTAGCCTGCTATTATATATAAAAAATAGAGTTAGTTATTTTATTTAACTCACCCAAAAATTTAAACAAATTTTCAAATAATTAATTTCAATACTTTTATCTAATTTGGATAGGAGAAAGGGGATTAGTATACCCAACTAATCCCCATAGCTTATTTACTAACTTCAAATCCCAAATATAGTAGTATCAATTATGATTTAATAACCTTCCAAGAATTAAATCATAACCAATAGGTAAAGAAGTCACGGCAGAACTACAGGTAGAGAAGTAGAAAACCCGTTTGCCATTTAAGGCAGTTCCGCTATTCTTTATGTATTTATAATACCAAAAATTTTTCCAAAAGTCCAATAAGGGCGGTCAGCAAGTCTTTAAGCGCTCATAGGCAAGGGCAACCGCATAATACTTATCATAAATGTCAGTCTTAGGATTCCTATCTGCTACATCACTCATAATAGTATCCTCAAAAACGCACAAAACCACATCTTGATAATCTCTTTCATCAAAGCGTTCCTCAACATAGTTACTATCAAGGCGTTCAAAAACGCAATCATTTAACAACTCTTCAACTTCTTCTCTCTTGGACGTTTTATCAATAATTTCCTCAACACTCATCTTATATAAGTCATTAACTAACATTCTTATTTCTCCTTTTTATCTTTGTTTTTCCTTTATCTTATATATATATTATATTATTTATTTTTAATAAAATCAAAAAAGGACTTTTGTATTAGTTATATATAGTTATTTCCTCTTTCTTTTGGATATTGCTTTGTATAAAATAAAATTACTCAGTATAAAAGCAAGTTATCTGTCATAAATCTTTTAACCTTAAATGATAACACTTTTTATTGATTTTTGCCCTTCATTTTATTGATTTTACACAGAAAATAACTCTCTAATAATTTGTTTAATGTGGATATTGACTTATATAACTCTTTGCCTATACTAATCATCAGGGGAAACCCCACACAAAATAGGAAAGAGAGATAATCACAATGAGAATTAGCCTTGATTTGGAAACCAATGAAATTATTGTCCCCAAGAACTTCTTTAAGGAGATTGAAAAAAGGAACGAAATGATTGTTAAAATGGGCGGTGAAGCTATTAAGCCCCTTGAGCTTATTAAAAAGTCCTTTGATGTGGCTATGAGTAATACGGACAAGAACTTACACGTGCGCGCTTGATATGGGGGCAAAGGGAACTAAAGTAACCAGTAGAGAGAAAAAGCGTATGTGGGAACTCTACCAAATGGGTTTAACTTTCTCTGCTATTGGTAAGAAAATGCGTCGTTCACCTGATACAATCAGCAGATACGTCCACGAGTATGAAGCAAGTCTAAATGTAGCCAACCTATTAACGCAAAAATAAAAAGAAGGGGTTTATGCCCCTTCTTTTTTCATCTTCTCTGTTAGGTTGTCTAATGGATTGAATTGAATCTGTAAGTCATTGCCATAGAGGTTGACATAGTGCCTACTCATATCAATGGTGCTATGCCCCAACCATCCTTGAAGCTGAACCATACCCCCACCCGCCATTACAAACTTTTTGGCAAAAGTGTGTCTAAATAAGTGGGCGGAAGTCTTAGTAACCCCTCTTGAAATGTTGTAGGTTGTCAGGGCATTTTGAAAACCCCTCTTATTAAGCATTGCGCCCTCACAGGACGGAAACAAAGGGCTATCAGGTGTCCAGTCCCACGTATCTAAATACTCTCTCAAAACGGCTTCTAAAGCCTTAGAAAGGGGGATTAATTGTTGCTTGCGGTTTTTCATCATTCTCAGAAAGATAAAGCCCTTTTCAAAGTCAATGTCCTTTACCCTCAGATTAATCACCGTGCCTACTCTATTTCCAGTAGCAATGAGGTAATTGACCGCACACCACATACGCCATTCCGTCCACCTATTGGAATCAGGCTTTTTAAGCAATCTGGCAAGTTCCGCATCAGTATAAGGCTCTTTCTCTTCCGCATCCTCTTTCATCAGGGTAATTTCAAGGGGTTTCATATACTCCCTTTCAACCATAAACCTGAAAAACACTCTAAGCCCTCTAATTCTTGTATTTAAGGAAGTGGTTTTCTTACCCGCATCAATGAGAGACACAAGCCAATCCTCATAAACCTGTTGCGTGACCTCATCCACATATTTGAATGTTCCAGCAGTAGAGAAGAAGTATTCAATATCTTCCTCATAGTATCTTAGGGTTTCTTCTCTCAGATTCTTCAATTTACAATGCTTGATGAACTCTGATTCAGCTTCTACAATTCCTATGCGCTTTTGGGTCTTTGCGTTCTTGATGGTAGTCATTCTCATAGATTATTTTCCTCCATAAAATCTAGTTCTCTACCACCCCAAGGAATCTAATGTAAAAGAAAAAACCCAAGGGAAAAAACCCTTGAAAGCACAATGCTTTCAAGGATCAATCATGGTGCGCGAGGCGGGACTTGAACCCGCACGTCCGTAATGAACACTAGAACCTGAATCTAGCGAGTCTGCCAATTCCACCACTCGCGCAAATATGAGATTAAAAAAGATGGTGCGGATGGCGGGACTTGAACCCGCACGTCCATACGAACACTAGCACCTCAAGCTAGCCTGTCTGCCAATTCCAGCACACCCGCATATTCATCTTTTCAAGCGGCTGTCTCTCAACGACCGCTAGGCTATTATAAGCCCAGAAGTGGCCAAATGTCAACCTTTTTTTGCAAGAAAAAGCAAAAATTTTTGCCGTGCAAAAAGCGCCGGAAAAGCACGGTATTCCCGAACTTTTCCGGCATCTTTTTTCTCAAATTTGCGCGAGCGTCTCCCCCACCGCACCGCTGATGACAAGATCCGCACCAAGGCCGCGGTCAAGCGGCGTCTTGTTGATGACGACGAGCTTGTGCCCGCGGTAATAGCGCACAAGCCCCGCCGCGGGATAGACCGCGAGCGACGTGCCCGCGATGATAAGCACGTCCGCTTGCGCAATGTACTCGACGGCGCGCAAAAGCGTCCTTTCGTCGAGCCCTTCCTCATAAAGCACCACGTCGGGCTTGATGCGCCCGCCGCAGGTGCAGCGCGGCACGCCGGTCGAGTTCTTAATATAACTCGCGTCGTAGAACTTTCCACATTTCTCGCAGTAGTTGCGAAGCGTGCTGCCGTGCAGCTCGAGGACATTTTTGCTGCCGGCCGCCTGATGCAGCCCGTCGATATTCTGCGTGATGACGGCCTTCAGCTTCCCCTCGCGCTCCCATTCGGCAAGCTTCAAGTGCGCGGCATTCGGCTTTGCACCCTCGCAGAGAAGCTTTGCGCGGTAAAAGGCGAAAAACTTCTCGGGATAGCGCTCATAATAGGTGTGGCTCAGGATCGTCTCAGGCGGGTCATCCCACTGCTGGTGGTACAGCCCGTCCACGCTGCGGAAATCCGGGATGCCGCTTTCCGTAGAAACGCCCGCGCCGCCGAAAAAGACGATGCTGCTGCTTTTTGCAATGATGTCTTCCAGTGCCTTGACCATAATTGAAACGCCCCTTTCCTCACGGAAATTTTTGTGTTAAGATAGTACCAGTATAGCACATTCTTACAGGAAAGGAAGAGGCCGGTTTTGAACGTCTGGTACATCAACAGCATGCTGGGCACCCTGCGGCTGGAGGAAGAGGACGACGCCCTGTGCGGGGTACAGCTGTGTCCGGACGGCGTGCCGGACCTGGAACCGCTGCCCCGCAAGGTTTGCGAGACGCCCCTGCTGCAGGAAACCGAAGAGCAGCTCAACGAATACTTTGCCGGGGCACGGCGGGAGTTCGACCTGCCGCTGGCCCCCAAAGGCACCGCCTTCCAGAAAGCGGTCTGGGCCGAGATGAACAAGATCCCCTACGGTGAGACCCGCACCTACGGCCAGCTGGCCGCCGCTGTTGGCAAACCCAAGGCCAGCCGTGCCGTGGGCGGTGCCTGCCACTGCAACCCCATCGCCATCCTTCAGCCCTGCCACCGGGTGGTGGGCAGCACCGGCAAGCTCACCGGCTACGCCTATGGCGTGGAGATGAAGCAATATTTGCTGGAGTTGGAACAGCAGGAGTAATTTTATGATCGGAATGCCCTCCGCGTTCGCTCTGGGCATTTTCAGCGGAAAATTTATTTTATATTTGTGTTTCAGAAAAGCCTGCGGGCTTTTCTGAAACACTTTTTCACCGTAGGGTCGCTGTGGGAAACTGCATCATACACAAAAGAGCCATTGCACATCCATTTTGTGCAACGGCTCTTTATTTTTCACTCCGTTTTACTGTGCACTGTAAATGCTGCCCATCGTCCAGGAATTATCCGCGCTGTACTTGGCGTGGTTGCGCAGGTAGGTGACCCATGCGCCGTAGCCGTTGCCTGCAGAGAGATGCACGCCATCCGGCGCTGCAAGCATCTCCTTCAGGTTGCCCTCGCCGTCGGCAAGGGTCTCCCACAGGTCAAGGTAAACGCATCCCTTGCTGGCGGCCAGCTGAGCCAGCTGCTCGTTCACACCGCGCAGCACATCCGATGCAAGGCCGGGCTTTTCAGCAGCTGCCGAGGGTCGCACCGGCGGGATAGACTGCACGTAAATGGTGCAGCCATCGCCCAGCGTCTGGCGCAGCTCGTCCAGCATCTGGCCGTAGTAGGCCAGAAAAC
>OMGY01001992.1_pt1 | contig 16418 bp, 9 predicted proteins | sample 1674461 | NCBI WGS metagenome assembly OMGY01 (sample SAMN05578579, study PRJEB25193) | human gut metagenome | biome: Human Microbiome; feature: human-associated habitat; material: feces | host: Homo sapiens | place: USA:Birmingham
CGTTTCGTGGCGGATGCTGCTGGCCGTGGCCTGCCTGGGCGGTATCGGTTTCACGATGTCGATCTTCGTCGACGCGCTGGCTTTCGACGAGGAGTTCTTCGTCAATCAGGGCAAGATCGCCATCCTGTTGGGATCGCTCGCCTCGGCCCTGCTCGGGGCGCTGCTGATCCGTGCCACGATGCCTGCGGTAAAGAATTAAAACGACCAACGATATGAAACGATTTACGATCCTTCCGATCCTGATGCTGACGTTGTGGAGCGGTTGTTCCAAAAGCGGCGGCGGGGTGAAATTACACACCGATACCGATTCGGTGGCTTATGTCATCGGTCTCAACGTGGGTGCCAACCTGCTGAAAATGGATTCGACGATCAATGTGAACGCCGTTTGCGAAGGCATCCGCGACATGTTCCGCGGCAATCCCAGACTCTCGGCGGCCGATGCCGAGACGTTCTATCTGAGCTACGTGAACTACGCCCTTCCCGAGAAGGCGCGCGCCTATGAGGAGCAGTTCCTCCTCGACATCGCCAAGTCGAACCGCTCCTATGCCCGCACGTCGTCGGGCGTGACCTACACCGTTACGGACGTCGGGGATCAGAATCAGGTTCCCACTTCCGAGCGCGACAGCGTGGCCCTGCGGTGGGTGATCCGCACGGCGGCGGGCGACGAGATCACCTCCTCCTACGAGCGGGGCGATACGGTGCGTTCGCTGGTCCGCAACCTGCGGCGCGGGGTGCAGGAGAGCGTGAAGCTCATCGGCAAGGGCGGCAAGATCAACGCCTGGGTGCCTTCGTCGGCAGCCTACGGCGCCGAGGGCGACAAGGAACTGGGCGTGGCTCCCAATGCGACGCTCTATTTCGAGATCGAACTCGTCGACCTCGACAAGTATACGACCCGGTCGCGGCGGCGTTGACGGTCCGTCCGGCGCCGCCGGTTCCGCGGCCGGATCGTCCGGCCCGGGGATTTCGCCAAAATAGTTGCTCGGAATCATTTCGTTAACAAAATTTTTATATCTTTGCGGGGAATAAGCCCGCGCTTTGATAGGCGGCGCCTCGGCAGAGCCGGATAAATTCGCCTCTGCTCCCGGTTTGCACTGTCTTTGCGCGTGCGACGGCGACAATATAAAGGAAACATCAAACATAGTGAAAACAACAATGAAAAAAATCTTTTTTGCTGCGGCGCTCGCGGGTGCCGCAATGCTCGCCTCCTGCGGAGGAAACAAGGGCGGGGTACAGCTGGGCAGTCTGTCCGAGTTCGACTCTCTGTCGTATTCGCTCGGAGCCAACATCGGCTATGGCATGAGCTACGAAATGAAGGATATTCCGTTCGATTTCAAGGCTGTGGACAAGGGCGTCCGGGAAGGCGCTCTGGGCAAGGCCACCCAGGAGCACGACAAGTCGCTCGATATGCTGCGCGAATATTTTATGACCAAGCGCGGCGAGCGTGCGCAGGCCGTGGCGCAGAAGCGCGCCGAGGCGGACAGCGTGCGCCTGGCCGGCGGCGACACGACCAAGGTGGAGTATCCCGCGGCCGATCCCGACATGTTCGAGAGCGAGGAGGAGCGTACCGAGATCTCCTATGCCTTCGGTAACGACATCGGTTACAACATCGCACAGAGCGGCATGCCCATTCAGCTGGTCTGGATCGGCGAGGCCATGCAGAACGTGCGCGACAACAACGCCAAGATGACCGAGGACGAGGTGAACCAGTACTTGCAGTACTACTTCATGGTGAAGCGTCCGGCCGAGAACGCCGAGGCTTCGAAGGCGTGGCTGGAGAAGACGGAGAAGAAGTCGGGCGTGAAGAAGACCGAGTCGGGCCTGCTCTATAAGGTTACCGACGCCGGCGACGCATCGGTGATGCCCAAGGACCCGCGCGACGTGGTGAAGGTGCACTATACGGGCCGTACCCGCGAAGGCAAGGTGTTCGACACCTCGAAGTTCGCCAACCGTTCGAAGGAGCAGCAGGAGATGATCAAGAAGCAGCGTCCCGATGATTTCGACAAGGACGAACCCGTCGAGTTCCCGCTCAACCGTGTGATTCCCGGATGGACGGAAGGGTTGCAGCTGGTGGGCAAGGGCGGCAAGATCACGCTCTGGATTCCCGCCGACCTGGCTTACGGTGCGCGCGGCGCAGGCCGTGACATCGGTCCCAACGAGGCTCTGGAGTTCGAGGTCGAGCTGATCGACGTCACTCCCTACGTGGAGCCAGCTCCGGCCGATTCGACCGCAACGGCCGAGAAGCCCGAGGCTGCTCCCGCAAAATAGTCGGACCGCGAAAAATGAATCCGGATGTGCGCATGCGCACATCCGGATTTTTTATAAATAGGCATCTAAAAAAACTCCGGCCTTCGATGATTCGAAGGCCGGAGTTTTTCGGTTGGGGTCGTTTAGAACGGCAGATCGTCGACCTGTGCGGGCGCAGAGGCGTAGGAAGGCTCCTCGGCGATGGGCGGCATGTCGGGCATCGGGGCCGCCGCGGCCTCCTGTTTGGGTTGCAGACGCCATGCGCGGATGTCGGTGTACCAGCGGCCGTTGTATTCGCGCGACTCGATGTTGACCGAGACGTTGTAGGTCGAACCCTCTTTCAGACGGGCCACGTCTTCGGGCTTGTTGAAGAACGTAACGCAGATTTTGCGTGTGAAAGAGCCTTCGTTCATTTCGAAAACCACATCCTGACGCTGCCACTCACCGCGTGCCGACGTTCCCTTCGTCACGGGCAGTATTTTGTAAACGGTTCCTTCGAATTCCATAGTGTAAATAGGGTTTGTTTGCGGCAAAGGTAGCAATTTTCCGGGACATTCGGAGCCTTTCCCGCGGAAAAAACGCCTGACGTCCGAAGATCGGCGGATACGGCGTTTCTGTCCCGGAACCGCGGCGTGCACCCCGTTCCGGTCGGCTCCGTCGGAGGTTCGGCCCTTTCTTTTTGCTGCCTGTTACAGTGGTCTGCGGCCCGTAATCCGTATAAAAAAGCAGGGTCCGGTTTGCTTTTTTTGCTTTTTTTGAATTATCTTTGGTGCTGTAATGATATTTTTTATTTGTCGGAGCGTTCTGCCGGACTGTCCGGTTTCGGCTGCGTCCGGCGTGTTGGCACCTTTGTCCATGATGAAAAAACTACTGCTTTTTGTTGCGCTTCTCGGCCTCGCGCTGCCCCTGCGGGCGCAGGACGACAAGGCGCTGGCCGCTGCGAAGGCCGACCTGAAACTGATGTCGTTCAACATCCGCTATTACAAGCCCGGCGCCGACGGCGACAACGGCTGGGTTGCGCGGCGCGCCGCCTGTCTGGAGATGATCCGTGCGGAATCGCCCGACGTCATCGGCTTCCAGGAGCCGCACCGGCCGCAGATCGACTATCTGAAGGTGAACCTCCCCGAATACGCCGAGGTCGACATGGGACGCGACGCCGCGACCGACATCGAGAAGAAACCCGACGGCGGCGAGCATCTGATGATCATGTACCGCCGTTCGAAATACATCCTGCTCGACAGCGGGTTTTTCTGGATCAGCCCCACGCCCGAATGCCCTTCGCGGGGCTGGGACGCCATGTGCCGCCGCGTCACGGTGTGGGTGCAGCTCAAGGACCGGAAAACCGGAAAGGAGTTCTTCTATTTCGACACCCATTTCGATCATATCGGCAAGCAGGCCCGCGCCGAATCGGCCCGGATGATGGTCGCCCGGATGAAGCGGATCGCCGGTGAGAAGGCCGCCGTCTTTCTCTCGGGAGACCTGAATACGACCTACGACAACGCCCTGCTCGACCCGCTGAAGGCGTGGATGCAGTCGGCGCGCCATGCGGCCCCGGTGACCGACGAACTGCCGACGTTCAACGACTTCGGCAAGCGTTCGCTGTGGATCGACTTCATTTTCGCCCGCAACGCCCGTGCGCTGGCCTACCGGACCCTTGTCGATTCCGGGCGTTACGGCGTTCCGTTCCTCTCGGATCACAATCCCGTTTACGCGCTCTACAAACTCTGAATCCGCCGGACGGCCGACAAACCCGGATACAACCAAATTCCGATACCATGAAGAACCTTTCCCTCGTTTTCCGCAGCCTCGCGCTGCCCGTGCTGCTGCTGACGCTGAACGCCGCCGGTGCGCAGGAGAAGCAACCGCTCCGTTACGTCGATGCCGCGACGCTGACCGTCATCGGCAAGAGCATGCCCACTCCCAAACTGTTCCAGCGGGTCGACACCGCCCGTTACGAACTCTGGCAGCCCGTGAAGAACTACTCGGCCTTCTCCACCGGACTGGCCGTCGTTTTCCGCACCGACAGCCGGACGATCCGCGCCCGGTGGAAAACCGGCGGATACGGATTGGGCCACAACATGACCGCCATCGCCCGCAAGGGTCTCGACCTCTACATCGAGCGCGACGGGCAGTGGGTCTACGCCGGTTTCGGCTGGCCCAAGGGCGACAACCACGACAGCGCGCTGGTCGAGTATATGGACGAGGGCGAAAAGACCTGTCTGGTCTACCTGCCCCTGTGGGACGAGGTGCTTTCGCTGGAACTGGGCATCGACGGCGACAGCCGCATCGAGGCCGTTCCGAACCCCTTCCGCCACCGGATCGTGGTGCTCGGGTCGAGCATCACCCACGGCGCTTCGGCCGGGCGTCCCGGCATGACCTGGACGGCGCGGCTGGCCCGCCGGATGGGACTCGATTTCCTGAATCTCGGTTACAGCGGGCAATGCAAGCTGCAACCCGAATTCGCGCGGATGCTGGCCGAGATGGATGCCGACGCCTTTGTTTTCGACGCCTTCTCCAACCCGAGCGCCGGGGAGATCGAGGAGCGGCTCGACGCCTTCGTGGCGACCGTCCGCAAGGCGCATCCCTCGACGCCGCTGATCTTCATTCAGACCGAGGTCCGCGAGACCGTGAATTTCAACCTCCGGGCGCGGAAATTCGAATCCGACAAGCGCGCCGCCGCCGAAGCGGGCATCCGGCGGCTGATGAAGGACGACCGGAACATCTACTTCATCGACTCCCGGGGGATGATCGGCACGGACCACCTCGGGACGGTCGACGGTTCGCACCCCTCCGACCAGGGTTTCATGTACATGACCCGCCATCTCGAACCGCAGCTGCGCAAGATTTTCCGGAAATACGGAATCCGCTGATCCGCAGACCGGCAGGGCCGCAGCTTTCGGGCTGCGGCTTTTTCGTTTTTTGGGGCAGGAGGTTGCAAATCTGAAATTAATGCTATCTTTGCTTCCGGTATGACCGAAGATTTCATTCAGGAAAACGAGGATCGGGAACTGTTCCGGCGGATCAAGCAGGGGAGCGAGGAGGCTTTCCGGGAGGTTTACGGGAAGTACCACCGGATACTCTATGCCGTGGCCCTGAAGATGCTGAAGGACCGTTCCGCGGCCGAGAACGCCGTGCAGCACGTCTTCGTGAAACTCTGGATCGGGCGGCAGGAGATGACCGTCATGCTGAGCCTGCGGAACTACCTCTACACGATGACCCGCAACTACATCCTCAATTACCTGCGCAGCCGCAATACCGAGCTGGTGCACAGCTACCGCCTGGCGCAGCTCGTCCCCGAGGCCTCGGACCCGCTCGACGCGCAGATCGAGCGCGAGGATCTTTTGCAGAAGCTCGATACGGTGATCGCGGGGCTTCCGACCCAGAAGCGGCAGGTCATGTACCTGCGCAAGGCGGGCTATTCGAACCCCGAGATCGCCGAAATGCTCAATCTTTCGGTCAACACCGTCCGTTCGCACTACCAGGAGGGCGTCAAACTCCTGAAGAGCCGTTTCGGCCATATCGTCCTGCTTATCGTCATCCTGCAAACTTTATTTTTATGAACAGACCTTCGGAAGAACTTTTGCATAAGACGCTCGAAAACCGCGCCACCGCCGCCGAGGCCGCTTCGGTCGCCGAGTGGCTCGCCACCGATTCGGGCCAGGCATGGGCCAGCCGCTACATCGGCCGCGACTTCGACCGGCAGGAGTCCTGCGGCGACTACGAGCGGGAGGAGGTCGCCTCGGAGCGCATCTTCGCGCGGATCAAAACCGCCCGCACGCGCGGACGGCGCCGCCGCATTCTTTTTCGCGTCGCCGCCGTCGTGATTCCCGTCGCGATGGTGCTGGGCGTCGCCCTGCGTCTCGACCGTCAGGTAGGGGGCATCTTTTCGGATGCGGAGTACGGCGAATTCGTCGTCGACCGGGGGCGGCGTACGCAGTGCCTGTTTCAGGACGGCACGGTCGCCCACCTCAATTCCGAGTCGAAAATCCACTATCCCGTGAAGTTCGGGCTTTTCGAGCGCCGCATCCGGCTCGAAGGCGAAGCCTACTTCGAGGTGACCCACAATCCCCGGCGGCCGTTCGTCGTGGAGTTCGAGGGCGGAGAGATCCAGGTGCTCGGCACGTCGTTCAACGTCAAGGCCTACCGCGACGATGACATCGTCGCCGTAACGCTCGACGAGGGGCGCGTGGTGCTCGACGACCGCCGCGGCGGTCGTTTCGAGCTGTCGCCCTCCGAACAGCTGCTCTACGACCGCCGCTCGGGCGAGGGGCGGATCGTCCGCGGCGCCGACGCCATGCGTTATTCGATCTGGAAGGACGACGTGATCTCGTTCCGCGACACGCCCCTTGCAGAGGTGCTCGAAACCCTTTCGCGGTGGTACGACGTGCGCTTCGAAACCGACGGACAGCCCGATCGCCCCATATCCTACACCTTTGCGACCGACAATACGCTGCTGGATAATGTTTTGCGTGAAATGGAACTGATCTCTCCGGTGCGTTTCGAACGCACCAAAACAGAAATAAAGGTAAGTTTCAGATAAAAAAAAGAGTTTCGGCTCATCGTTTTTTCCCGTTTGCGTGTCTATTCTGTGAAAAGCGCGCAAACGGGCTTTTTAGTAAACAACTACCTAAACTAATCTGTATGAAACGAATCAGACTACTCTTTCTGATGCTGCTTTGTGTAGCCGGGACGGCCCTGACGGCCCGGGCGCAGAAAGTGACGTTGAATTTCCGGAATGCCAAGCTCGAACAGGTGTTCGGGCGGATTACCGAGCAGACGGGCTACACGTTCTACTACGCGCGTCCGACGGTCAATCCCGACAAAGTCGTCAGCATCGCCGTCGCGGATGTCGACGTGCGTGCGGCGCTGAAACAGCTGCTGGCGGACGACAAGGTCGAAATCGAGATCCGCGACGGCAAGATTTACCTTTCCCCCCCCCGGCAGAGTGCCGCTGTGCCGCAATCCGTTAAGGGCGTCGTCCGGGATGCCGCGGGCCAGCCCGTTGTCGGGGCCGCGGTGATCGTCAAGGGAACCACCCGCGGCGTGAGTTCCGGGACCGACGGCTCGTTCTCGTTCGAGGGTCTGGCTGACGGCGCCGTGCTGCAAGTCTCGGCGCTGGGCTACGCCACTGCCGAAATCCCGGTCGGCAACCGTTCGTTCGTCACCGTGGAGCTGAAGGAGGACGCCACGCTCGTCGACGAGGTGGTGGTCGTGGGCTACGGCACGCAGAAGAAGGCCAACCTGACGGGCGCCGTCGACCAGGTCTCCTCGGAACTTCTGGAGAACCGTCCCGTGGCCAACGTCACGCAGATGTTGCAGGGCGCCGTGCCCAACCTCAATATTTCGCTGGCCGACGGCAAGCCCAACCGCTCGGCGTCGTACAACATCCGCGGCAAGACGTCGATCGGCGCGGGCGGATCGGCTCTGGTGCTGATCGACGGCGTCGAGGGCGACCCCGCGATGCTCAACCCCAACGACATCGAGTCGGTCTCGGTGCTCAAGGACGCAGCTTCGGCCGCCATCTACGGTTCGCGCGCACCCTACGGCGTGGTGCTCATCACCACCAAGGACCCGGGCAAACTCACCGACAAGTTCACGATCAACTACACGGGCAACGTCTCCATCCAGCAGCCCACGGCCATTCCCGACGTCGTGGACGACGGTTACGTCTATTCGCGCCTCTTCTACGACGCATGGTACAACTACCGCTTCAACGAGCCGACGGGCTTCAACAACTCGCAGGACTTTTCGCGTGCGTGGCTCGACACCTTCCGCCAGCGCAAACTCACGGGCAACAAGCTCGAAACGGCCGTCGAACCCGACGGCAAGTACGTCTACTACGGCAATACGGACTACTACGACGCACTTTACAAGGATACGGTGATCGCCCAGACGCACAACATCTCGGTCAGCGGTTCGAACGGCAAGATCAGCCACTACCTTTCGGGGCGTCTGTACGACTACAACGGCCTGTTCAACTTCACGCCCGACACCTACCGCACGATGAACCTCCGTTCGAAGGTCTCCTCGCAGGTGTTCAAATGGCTGAAGATCAGCAATAACTTCGACTATACGCACGACCGCTACCGTCAGCCGATGGGTTATTCGAAGGAGGGCGGCGGCGTGCTGTGGCGTTCGCTCAACGACCAGGGGCACCCCTCGTCGCCGATCTTCAATCCCGACGGTACGCTCACCAAGTCGGGCGCCTACGCCATCGGCGGTCTGGTGACGGGCAACAACTGGCTCGACCGCACGACCAAGACGCTCAAGAACACCACCACGCTCAACGTCTCGATGCTGGAGAACCGCCTGCGCCTGACGGGCGACTTCTCGTTCCGCACCAAGGACTACACCGAGACCAAAAAGACCACGGCCATCCCTTACAGCGCCTACGAGGGCGAAATCGTCTACCTCGGCACGCCCGAGACCGACGACGTGATGAAGGAGTCGCTGCAACTGACGACCTATATCGCCACCAACGCCTACGCCGAGTTCGAGGACACCTTCGCCGAGAAACACTATTTCAAGGCGCTGGCCGGTTACAACTACGAGCAGCAGGACTACAAGTCGACCTACTCCGAGCGCAACGGCCTTCTGATGCCCGACGCCGACAACATCAACTTCGCGCTGGGCGACATCATGTCGATCACCGCCGGCGGCAGCCGTTGGCGTTACGTGGGCGCTTTCTTCCGCTTCAATTACGCCTACGACGACCGCTACCTGCTCGAAGTCAACGGCCGCTACGACGGCTCGTCGAAATTTCCGAACAACTCCCAATGGGGCTTCTTCCCCTCGGCTTCGGCCGCCTGGCGCGTTTCGCAGGAGAAGTTCTGGAATGTCAGCCCCAAGGCCGTTTCGAACCTCAAGCTGCGCGCCTCGTACGGTGCGCTGGGCAACAGCAACGTCGATCCCTACACCTACCTCGAAACCTTCGGCCTGTCGACCTTCGGAACCGGTTCGGGCGGTGCGGCCCGCTACCTCTTCGGGCAGGCCAAGCTGCGCTACACGAGCCTCCCGGGCCAGATTCCCGACAACATCGGCTGGGAGACCTCCAAAACCTTCGACGTGGGACTGGACGCCGGTTTCCTGAACGGGCGGCTGAACCTCACGGCCGACTACTACATCCGCAAGACGGTGGACATGTACACCGTCGGCCCGACGCTTCCCGACACCTTCGGAGCGACGGCCACCAAGGGCAACTACGCCGACATGAGCACCTACGGCTATGAAATCGCGCTGAGCTACAACGATTCGTTCAAGCTGGCGGGCAAGCCCTTCAATTTCGGAATCAAGGCGACGCTGGCCGACTATTATTCCATAATCGACCGCTATAACAACGCCTCGCGCAAGCTCTCCGATTACTACGAGGGGCAGCGTCTGGGCGAGATCTGGGGTTTCGTCTGCAACGGGCTGTTCCAGTCGCAGGCCGAAATCGACGCGGCGTTCGGCGGCAAGGGCTACAAGAATGACATCATGCAGACCTCCGAGAAGTACATCACCTATCCGGGCGACATGCGCTTCGAGGACCTGAACGGTAACGACGCCATCGACCGCGGCAGCAGCACGGTCGACGATCCGGGCGACCGGAAGATCATCGGCAACTCCGAGCCGCGCTACCTCTACACCATTTCGCTCAATGCCGACTGGAACGGTTTCTTCCTCTCGGCGCTGTTCGACGGCGTGGGCAGACAGCAGTGGTTCCCCAGCGACGAGAGCCTTTTCTGGGGCATGTACAACCGTCCCTACAACCAGGTTCCGACGTGGCATCTGCAAAACTACTGGACCGAGGAGCGTCCGAACGCCTACCTGCCGCGCTACGTGGGCTACTACGGCCCGATGAACGCCAATACGGTCAACGTCAATACGCGCTACCTGCAGGACGTGTCGTACATCCGGCTGAAGAATCTTCAGTTCGGTTACGAGCTGCCCAAGCGATGGATCTCGAAGATCGGTCTTTCGAAGGTCTCGGTCTACTTCTCGGGCGAGAACCTCTGGAGCTGGTCGCCGCTCTACCGCCACACGAAGGATTTCGACGTGACGGTGGCCAGCAAGAAATCCGACTCGGATATTTCCGACAGCAAGGGCGACGGACATAACTATCCCGTGATGCGCAGCTTCAGCTTCGGCATCTCGATCACCTATTAAACTGTTTACGTGCTATGAAAAGATCAACCTATATATGGAGTCTGCTCGTGGGCTGCGTTGCGTTCGCCACGTCGTGCGACCTGACGGAGGACGTGCAGGTGAAAGCCGACAAGTCGATGATCTTCGGATCGAAATCGGGTCTCGAACTCTACTCCAATTCGTTTTACAAGGCCCTGCCGACGCTCAAGAACGGCTTCATGCAGGACAAGATGTGCGACGTGGGGGCCGTCAGCAACACCGACACCTTCATCAAGCAGGGGGCCTACAACACCGAGACGGCGACCAGCTGGAGCTGGGGCGCGCTCAAGAACGTGAACTACTTCATCGACGGCTGCAACGACCCGAAATACTGCACCGTCGAAGCCGAGATGCGCGACAACTACCTGGGCATCGCCCGCTGGTTCCGTGCGTGGTTCTACTACGACAAGCTGACCACCTACGGCGAAGTTCCCTGGTTCCCCAACGATATCCAGTCCTACCAGAACGACGTGATGTACAAGGACCGCGACAGCCGCGACGTGATCATCCGCAACCTGATCGCCGACCTCGATTTCGCCTACGAGCACATCCAGGCCACCTCGTCGACCGGCAGCGCGACGCTCACGCGCTGGGCCGCCGCCGCGCTCAAGTCGCGCGTCTGCCTCTTCGAAGCGGCTTACCGCCGTTACCACAACCTCACGGGGCTTGAGATAACCCCCGAGGAGCTGTATCGCGAGGCCGCCAAGGCCGCCAAGCTGGTGATCGACAACAGCGGCTGCTCGCTCAACACCGCCGCGGGCAAGAAGGGCGCCTATCGCGACCTGTTTTACAGCGAGACGCCGCTGACGCAGGAGGTGATCCTCGCCGTCTGCGCCAACGAGAAATCCGGCATCTTCGGCGAGCAGAACTGGTGGTTCAACGCCCGCTCGTACGGACTGTGCTGGAGCCTCGTCCGCTCGTTCGTCCACACCTACCTCAAGCAGGACGGCACGCCCTTCACCGCCGCCGCCGACTACGCCGTGAAATCCTTCGCCGAGGAGATGGAGGGGCGCGACCTGCGCCTGGAGCAGACCGTGCGCGGCCGCAACTTCCTGTGGGACGGCAAGACGGCGGTCGCCGACATCAAAAACCTTTCGCTCACGGGCTACCAGGTGATCAAGTATACGCTCGACGAATCGAAGTACGACGGCGGTGCGAAGAACATCAACAGCATTCCGCTGATCCGCTATGCCGAGGTGCTGCTCAACTACGCCGAGGCGCAGGCCGAACTGGGGGTGATCACCGATTCCGAATGGGCGCTCACGGTCGGTGCGCTGCGTAAGCGCGCGGGTATCACGGGCGGCACGGAGACGCTGCCCACGACCGTCGACAGCTACCTGCAACGCACCTTTTATCCGGACGTGACCAGCCCCGTGCTGCTCGAAATCCGCCGCGAGCGGGCCATAGAACTCGTCGCCGAAGGCATGCGCTTCGACGACCTGCGCCGCTGGAAGTGCGGATCGCTGATGGAGACCCTGCGGTGGAGCGGCATTCACATCCCCGGGTTGGAGCAGCCCGTCGATGTCAACGGCGACGGCGTGAACGACTACTACTTCACCGAAGGCGAGGTTGCGTCGGCTCCGGCGGCCTACAAGAACATCGCCGTCCGCGTCAATCAGGACGGCGTGGGGCTTTATGCCGAGGCGAATCCCGTGTCGGGTTACGATCTGGTCTACAAGACCGGTGCGGGCGACCGCTACTGGTATCCCGACGGGCGCCAGTACCTCTATCCGATTCCCGCCAAGGTGATCCGCGATTACAGGAACGCGGGCTATACGATCTCGCAGAACCCCGAGTGGGACAACGAATAAATAAAAAGCAAGACCATGAGAATATTCCGTTATTTACTGACGTTTTCGTTGAGTTTCGCCTTCGTTTTCGCCGCCGGGTGCAGCGATCCGAAGCCCGATTACTCGGAATTCTACAAACCTCAGCCCGGCGACGAACCGGAGGAGCCGGTCAATCCCGGACTTGAGGACAATCAGCTGAAAGTCATGTCGTTCAATGTGCGTTACAGCTCGGGCGACGACGGTGCGAACAGTTGGGACAACCGCAAGAAGGCCGTTCCGGCGATGTTCGCCGACCAGCAGCCGACGGTGCTCGGCGTGCAGGAGGCGCGGCTCGACCAGAAGACCTACATGGACGAGAACTGCGCGGGCTACAAGAGCGTCGGCGTGGGCCGCACCGACGGCCAGAATGCCGGTGAGTTCATGGCCATCTACTATCTCGCCGATGCCGTGAAGCTCGAAAAGTGGGGGACCTTCTGGCTCTCCGACACCCCCGACGTCCCGTCGGTCGGCTGGGACGCCTCGACCTACCGCACGGCCACGTGGGCCTTGTTCACCCACTACAAGTCGGGCCGCAAGTTCTTCTACGTCAACACCCACATCGACCATGTGGGGCAGGTGGCGGCCCAGAAGTCGATGGAGCTGATCGAGGCGAAGATCCGGTCGCTCAACCCCGACAACCAGCCGACGGTGCTGACCGCCGACTTCAACAAGATGCTCGACAGCCCGATTTTCGACGGCGTGAAGAAGTTCATGGCCGACGCGCGCACGACCGCTCCCGTGACCGACAACAAGGCGTCGTTCAACAACTTCGGCGGGGCGACCAACTACCCGCGCATCGACCACATCTTCAGCTCGGGCTTCACGCCCCTGCGCTTCGCCACCGTCGACCAGCGTTACGAGAAGGTCCCCTACATTTCGGACCACTATCCCATCGCGGCCGTGTTAGAGTTCAAGTAATCCTGCAACCAAAGCTCAAAACCGATTGAAATGAAACGATTTATCTATATGCTGGCCGCTTTCGCCCTTATGGGGGCCGTCTCCTGCCAGCCGGACGAGGAAGTGGCGGTCCACGCCTCGTTCACCACCGACAAGGAGTCCTACGACGTGGGCGACCCGGTGGTGCTCACCAACACTTCGACGGCCGAAAACGCCCTGATCGCCATTTGCAAATGGGAGCTGGGCAAGGGCGTCGTCTCCTACGAAACCACTCCGGAGAACATCTCCTACGATCAGGCCGGAGAGTATGTCATCAAGCTGACCGTCACCTCCGACCGCGGGGCGAAGAAGTCGTCGTTCGAGAAGACCATTCGGGTCGTGGACAACAACATACGGCCCGTGGCCGACTTCACGTGGTCGCCCGAGAAGGTCGTGGCGGGCGAACCGGTGCAGTTCACCGACCGTTCGACCGACGAGGACGGCGAGGTGGTGGCCTGGGAGTGGAAATTCGGAACCACGACCTCCGACAAGCAGAATCCCGAATTCACCTTCGCGGCGCAGGGGGCTACGGAGGTCTCGCTGACCGTGACCGACAACAAGAAAGGCAGGAACACCAAGACGGTGACCATCGACGTGGGCCGCGGCGCCATCAGCCTCGACCTGCTCTGGTCGTACCCCTACGACGACACGAAGGACGCCTATGTGTTCGGCACGTCGCCCGCGGTCAGCCCCGACGGCGAGTATGTCTATGTGACTTCGACGGGTTATTCGCTGGTCTGCTTCACGAAGGCCGGCGAGCGTCTCTGGGCCTTCGACATCGGCAAGGACGGTGCGTCGGCCGAGAACAACAGCGGTTCGATCAAGGTGCAGTCGCCGACGCCTTCGGTCGACGAGGACGGTACGGTCTACGCGCTGGCGGGTTTCAACGAGCCGAACAAGGGCGCGGGAGGCAGCGCGTTCTACGCCGTCAGCGGCGGCGCCGGGGGCGGCTCGCAGGTCTGGCATGTGAATACGGGCGTGAACACCAGCTTCCGGTTCCTTTCGCCGGCCGTCACCGAGAAATACCTCTTCATTGTGGCGCGCAACGTGCCTTCGGGGCACCAGAATTTCCAGGTCTACGACAAATCGTCGGGCGACCTGGTGGACGAGCGGCACGTCAACGGCGGCTCCTACGGCGGCGTGCTGCCGCTCAAAAACGGCATGGTGATCGCCGGTACGGGCGGCAGTCACGGCATGCGCGTCTTCTTCCCCGACGGCGCGGGCAAGTGGAAATTCTCCTGCGTGAAGTCGAACGGCCGCGAGCACAACTACGGCGGCAGCGGCAAGGATGCTACGTGCGAGGCGCCGAACGGCACGCAGCCTGCGTCGGGTCCCGGCGGCAAGGTCTACATTCTGTTCCAGAACCAGGGCGTGCGTGCGGACAAGAGTCTGGGCGGGGGTGTCGTCTACTGTTATGATCCGGCAAAGACCGTCTACGGGCAGACGCCCGAACCGGACTGGTACTGTCCCGTCAAGGGCGATTGCGCCCAGTCGGGCATGGGCGTGGCGCTGGGCGAGGACGGCACGGTCTACGCCGCGACGCAGAAGACCGGCAGCGTGGCGGCCCACGTCACGGCCATCTCCGCGCAGGGCGTGAAACGCTGGGAGCACGCCGCCGACGGCGACATCAACGGCGTTCCGGCCGTCGACGATCAGGGCTTCGTCTATTACAACGACCGGACTACGGGCAAACTGGTGAAACTCCGCCCGGAGGACGGCTCGCGCGTGGCGGAGATCAAGCTGGCCGACGAGCTGCGTTCGTCGCCGACGATCTCCTACGACGGCACGATCTACGTCAACGGCATGAAGGACGACAAGCCCACCGTCTTCGCGGTGAAGGGTGCGGCCGAGGGCTGCGCCGCGTCGTGGTCGCAGCAGGGAGGCAACCCATCCAAAACCGAGTATATGTACTGATCCGCTGAAAATCAGGGATGAGCGGGCCGCGTCACACGACGCGGCCCATTTTTTTCGGCCTTCGTGTATGTCGTTTCCGGCAAAATTCCCTCTTTATTATGAAACGGGCGCAGGAACCGGGACGAAAAGAACCTCGAACACAATTCTAAATTTCAGCAGATGATCCGAAAACTATTGGTGCTGTTGCTCTGCCTCACGGCGGCGACGGCGACGGCGAAGAAGCCCAAATCCTCCGCTTCGAAGAAGGCGGAGAGTTCGGCCGAAAAACCGAAGGAAAGCGATTACGACAAACTCTTCAAGGAGAAACATACGGTGGCCGACGGCATGTTCCGCCTGCACGACGTCAAGGGGAAGCTCTATTTCGAGATTCCCGATTCGCTTTTCGGGCGCGAAATGCTGCTCGGATCGACCATTTCGGAGGTTTCGGACAACGCTGCGGCGACGACCGGCTCCAAGTCGGACTATCCGCTGCACGTGGTTTTCACGCGCAACGACCGTTCGGTCCAACTGCGTACGGTCAACTGCGAGAACATCACCGACGAGACGGGGGCTTCCCGCGCGCTGGCTGAGGCGGTGAAGCGGAACACGGCCGATCCCATCCTGCGCAATTACAAGATCGAGGCCTGGAACCGGGACAGCACGGCCGTGGTGGTCAACGTCACGGACCTGTTCGTGGCCGACGTGGAGGAGATGTCGCCCTTCTCGAAGTACGGACTTTATACGGCTTTCGAGCTGAAGAAGACCTTTCAGAAGGAGCGTTCGATGCTGGGCGAAATCAAGGCTTTCAGCGACAATGTGGTGGTGCGCAGTACGTTGAGCTATATTTTCACGCTCACCCGCGGCCGCACGACGCTGGTCAAGGACCAGCCGCTGACGGCCGTGATGACCCGTTCGCTGGTGTTGCTGCCCCGCGAGCCTTACCGTCCGCGCATCACCGACAGCCGCATGTCGGTGTTCCCGACCGGCAAGGTGCTTTTCAGCGAGCGCGAGCAGCGTGCCAAGGTGATCTACTACGCCCACCGCTGGCGGCTGGAGCCGTCGGACATGGATGCCTGGAAGCGCGGCGAGCGGGTCGCGCCGAAGAAACAGATCGTTTTCTACGTCGACGACGGATTCCCGGAGATGTGGAAAAAGCATATTTTCGAGGCCGTCGACCAGTGGAACGAGCCTTTCGGGCGCATCGGATTTAAAAACGCCATCGCCGCAAAGCCCTATCCGAAGGACGATCCCGAATTCGATCCCGACAACATCAAGTATTCGTGCATTCGCTACGCGCCGATCGCCATCGCCAACGCCATGGGGCCTTCGTGGGTCGATCCGCGCAGCGGCGAG
>OMGY01001994.1_pt1 | contig 16415 bp, 11 predicted proteins | sample 1674461 | NCBI WGS metagenome assembly OMGY01 (sample SAMN05578579, study PRJEB25193) | human gut metagenome | biome: Human Microbiome; feature: human-associated habitat; material: feces | host: Homo sapiens | place: USA:Birmingham
ATAATGATCCGGAAATGTATATACATGGCAACGGAATATACTCATATTACGAAACAGATGAAAACGGCGTTGCTATCAGAGACGAAAACGGAGAGTTTATATACAGAGGAGATACCCCATACGGCTGGGACGTCAAGGCAAGTTCCTACTACCTGTGGGACGACGACAATCTTTATGTTGCGGTTAAGGTAACCGACGACGATTACGGCTGCGCGGAATATGAGCGAATGATATATTCAATTTACGATCAACAGGCGGCTTTCTTTTACGAAGATTCCGTTTGGTTAAAGTTTAAATTCGATAATTGGAATTCGTCAGAAAAACAGCAAACTATTGCCGCAGAACGTCCGGGACGCGCTATGATATCAAGCTTCTCTGCTCTGCCTTATTTTGTAGAAACATGCGACCCGGAAACGGAAGACATCTTTTTCGATATACACTCAGGCTTGGTATTCGAGCATAACGAAGGAAATTTTGCCGCATCCGAAACTCAGGACGGATATATTATCGAGCTCCGCCTTCCTCTGAAGGGCGCCCGTAAATCAGAGCTATGGAAGAGTGGGGAAAGCATCTATATGACTGGCTTTGGAGTAATTGATGCCGCGGAAAACTCAAGATACGGCCCCAAAAATACTTTAACTGATGATTGGGGACCCTTCAACGGAGAAGGCGGAGCTATGATAGACTTTATGATGCTCAGCGATAAAAATTCATATCAAATGGTTTTGTCAGACAGCATCCTGCAAAACGACGTCAACCTTGACGGTGAAATCAATTCAAAGGATCTTGTCAGACTGATGAAGTATATAGCAAATGACTCTTTTGTTAAGCCTCAGGATATAAACGGAGACGGAAAGCTCAATTCCAAGGATATTGTTGCGCTTATGAAAATTATAGCTGAAAGCTGATTTGTCCGTTTATTCTGTTTCTCCCAACATCATATTTTCCAAATAAGGCTCTAATTGTCGCTATAAAAGAATATACTACTGCATCCGTATTTTTTCTTTCAATTGTAGGAATATATATAATTTGCACACCTTTATATTCTTTGGGACATTTAAAACCTTTTTTATGTCGATTATATGCGACCACTTCATTTCCTTTTTCTACCATCCTTGTTGTCAATTCTTCAACAACAACTTCTATTCCACCTTCTCTTCCAGGTATTCTTTTGTGTCCAATCATTGCAATCTTCATATTAATTTTCCTTACTCACCGTATCATATAAATTTAAATACCATCTTTGAAGTTTTTCTGCTTCTGAAACAATATCATACCCTGCATCTATAAGTTCCTGCCTCGCATTACCATTTCTAGTAATTGACGTATTCATTATCTCTTTTGCCCATTCTTCTTTATTTTTATCAAGATTAATCATTTTAATATTACTTGTAATTAGTAATTCCTTCGATATCCTATTAGAAACTAAGCATGGCATTCCACTTGCCTGCGCTTCTATTCCGACAACCGGTAATCCCTCAAACAAAGACGGCATCACAAAAATATCCATTGCCTGATATAATTCAGCCACATCTGATCTATCAATAAGTAAAGTTACTTTATTCTTTAAGCCAAGTTTTTCAATCTTTTCCTCAATTTTTTTCTGATTCTCACCTTTCCCCACCAACAATAAATGAGCATTGGGTTTGAATTTAATAACACAGTTAAAGACATCTATTAGAAACATTTGATTTTTAATATAACAATATCTACCTACATGTCCAATAATAAATTTATTTTCAATTCCCAACTCTTTTCTTTTTCTTTCTCCAATAATAGAGTCGTACTTGAATTTTTCAATATCAACTGCATTTCTAACGATTTTAAAAGGTCGTTCATGGAACATAAATCTTCCAGCAACTTCTCCACACGCACAATTAATTGTTGCCACTTTTGTTATGTTTTTTTGTGCAATAAATTTAATTGGAAGTTTTATATCTCTATCGAATTTTGAACTATGACTATGAGCTATGCGAACTGGTACGCCACTATTTTTTGCAGCTTGTAATGGAAAATATGACATTGCATCAATATGTGAATGTATTATTTTATACTCTGGATGTTCCATGAAAAATGCTTTCATAAATCCAAAATATTTTTTATAATTCTGAGGATATAATCTTGGTGCATGATACACTTTTCCACCCATACTAATGATTTCATCCTCATATGCACCTTTTTCGATACGATGTGTCAAAAAGTCAAATTGTACTTTTGTTCTATCTATATTACGATAATAATTCATTAACATTGTTTCAAGTCCAGCTCGATCCATTATGTTAACAACCTGTAAGATACGTATCATTATTTTTCCTCTTTTTACATACTTCCTTTTCCCGTCAACACAACCTGCACTGTCTTAGCAAGAATCCGCAAATCTTTCCCTATACTCCAGTCCTTAATATAAGCTGTATCCAACTTCACCACATCCTCAAAATCCGTGATATCACTCCGCCCAGACACCTGCCACATTCCTGTAATTCCTGGTTTTATAGCCAGTCTAGCTTTATGATGTGGCTCATACAGATTCGTTTCCGAAATAAGCGGTGGTCTGGTTCCCACAATCGACATATCACCTTTTAGCACATTAAAAAACTGCGGAAACTCATCCAAACTGGTTCTTCTGATAAAATCACCAACTCCAGTTTTATGTGTTCCATCTGACAGCACCTTATTTCCGATAACTCGCGGATCAAAGTCCATCTTGAACATTTTTCCATCACCAAGCTTATTCTCTTTCATAAGCTCTGCTTTTCTCTCTTCAGCATCCATGTACATGCTGCGAAATTTGTACATTTTAAATTTCTTTCCGTTTTTTCCCACACGTTCCTGAGAAAAGAAAATCGGGCCTGGAGAAGCTATATAAATAGCCGGACCCACAAAAAGACAAATGATGCCAGTTGCGATACATCCTACTAATCCACCAAAGATATCCATCAGTCTTTTTAACAACAACTGTCCAGCAGATGCATAATTAAGACTTGTAGTCAAAACAGTATACTCTCCCACTTTTTCTACAAACTGTCTCTTTCCGGTTTTATTTGTTATCTTGGCAAGATTTAAATGAACGGTCACACCGGTCTCTGTTAATTTATCAATCAACTCTTCCGGATAAGGAAGCTGCTCAGAAATGACAACCAGCACTTCATCGATCCATTCCTGACATACATACATAGGAAGTTCTTCTGCATTTGCCACCACTGGCACCCCACAGATTTTCTTTCCTAACCAGTCAGCATCAATCACAACTACTCCGGCAAGAGAGAATCTTGCATAATTATTTTCCTGCATATTTTTTACTACTTTATCTGCTTCTTCTTTTGAAGTAACAATAAGCAGTTTACGGTCGCCGCCGTTTTCCATTTTTTTATGTAAAGATTTTTTCCATAATTCCCTTACGATATAAGTAAGAAATAAATATATAACCACAGTGGTAATCAAAATCATTCGGGAAAAGCTCTGTCCCTGTTGAATCATAAACAGATACGCAATTGCAAGTGCGCCCACTATAACAGCCTGATTTAACGTTGATACAAACTCTTTATAATGACCTCTTTTCAGCACACTTTTCATGGTTCCAGCCATAAAAATCACTACCAGATCTGCCAGTCCAAGGAAAACAGCCATATTTCGATATAAAATATCACCATATACATTCATTCCATAGCCACGTATGGCATATGCAAACATAAATGCCAGCTGAAGACAAATCATATCCAGTGCGATGAAATCAAGATGTTTTAACCACTTTTCGGAATCTTTTCTGTACATAAATATCTTTCTTTTCCCTTCAATACCTTTTCGTTTTGCTTTTCGATGTACCGAAGCAAAACCTTTTTTCATAACTTTGACCACACCCCAAGTTCTTCTGTGACTCATCTTTCATTTGGAAAATGACCCGCACCGGCGGTGGTCTGCCGAAAAGCCTGCGTCACTGGCGCAGCCTCTTTGCCCGGTTACCCGGTTTTATAGATAAGAGCGTTCGTAACGCTGCTTATTATCATTTTTATCTTTGTTGTCAATAATTATTTTGTTCTACTTCCGCGAAAAAAACTGTCCTGGCATTTCCTGCCAAGATTTCTGGCGTCATTCAGGAAGCGGTTTCCCTGATGACCATTTTCACAGAGGAATTCATTTCCCTTCCGGCGAACCTTGCCGCCGCAGATGGCACATTTGTCTTTCAGTCCGTCTGTTCTGGTTTCCAGTACCAGAATTCCTTCTGCCCAGGCTTTGTACTGCAGGTTGGTCCGGATCTTACTGCTTAAGTGAAGCGGAGAAAAATTGCCGCTTTTTACCATTGCCATCCGGGTGAAGTTCTGGTCATAATCTGGGAGGACAATGATTCCTGCCTGATTCTCTTTGCAGAAGTTCAGGATTTCACGGCTGACCTGGTGGGCGTAGTGCTCGGACAGGTTCTTCAGGTGCATGTAGTACTTCCGGTTGGGCTGGGGACTATTGTCTCCCACTGTGTTTGGTCTGGATTTCTGTATTCTGGTCTCCAGCAGCTTGCAGCGATGACGGTACGCATCTCCGCCCCGGCAGTTGTGTACAGCCAGCTGATTTCCCTGCTCATCCAGAATACAGCACACTGCGAAAGTGTCTGTGTTTGTAAAGCGGACACTGCACAGGTTCGTGCCTTCTGCCATTCGTTCTTTGGCAGTGCGGGCATCACTGTTCTCCTGTTTCACCGGAATATTCAGCAGGTAGCACCTGCCCTCCTTTACCAGGGTGGGCGACATTAGCTGACCATCTTGGGGAAATGGGCGTCCTTTCAGATTGCAGTCTGTCCAGATCCATTTCTCACCGTTCCACAGCTTCAGACAAATGGATTTGTCGGTGAGGTCGGAATACATTCCTTTAAAAAAGGTAACCTTGGCTTCCAGCTTCTCAGGGAATCCGGACTGAAGCTCCTGGGTGCTTTTCACTGTGGCAGATGCTTTGTTAATGGCAGCGCGTCTCAGGTAGACAGGTACTTTTCCCATTGGTAAGGGGTTGGTGGGCTGTCTGCCGTCCCGACCGGCCAGGGTCAGGAGCTCCAGGCTGCGCTGGATGTCGAAGAGGCTGCTGTTCCACAGTTCTTCATGCTGTCTCAGAAGGTGGTAGTAAAACTCCACCACGTTCTGAAAATATTCTTCTGTCCTGTCCAGCCATATAGGCTCCGGACAAACCAGGCGCATGCGCCAGGTTCGGATGCTGTATCCTGTTTTCATAAGTTTTTGTGATTTTCTTGTATTTTTTCGTATTATTTCAGTAATGCGTATTTGCGCTGCAAACAAGCAGAAAATCAGTACAATTTGGACTATCGACCACGAATAAAGACCCCTTATTTTAGAAATTGAGATTTTTCAGTATCCGATCACCTTTTTCAGACAGCAAAAAAAGACAGTCACACCAGAGACCTCTCAAAAGAGAGTTCTCTGGCATAACTGCCTTTTCTGAAATTGTTCATTCTGTTATATTGCCTGCTCCATCATCTGATTCATATACTGTCGCTTCGTTTCCGCCTGGATATGCACATACAGGTCCAGTGTGGTTCGCACGGAAGTATGTCCAAGTATTTCGGACAGGGACTTGGTATCGAAGCCATGTTCCACCCAGCGACAGGAGAACTGATGCCGGAGAGCATGGATTTTAATGGGGGGAATTCCACAGGTTTTCAGCAATGCTGCATATCTGCGCTGGATTACCCGCGGCTCCATGCATCTGGCAGTTCCAGACAAAATATATGCGGAGCCATCTTTACGAAAACGTTTCGCATAAAACAGCAGCTTGTCTGGCAACGGAATTTCCCTGTTGGAATGTTCTGTTTTCGGAGGACCGATATACAGAATGGTTTTGGGGATTTTTCCAGTGTCCGGATTGGCGGTCTGATCCAGATTTTTGATGCGGATCACAGTACGCTGTATGCGGATTTTGAGCTGGGCGAAATCCACATCTTCCCAGCGCAGGCCGCTGAGTTCGCCTACACGGATGCCGGTATGCATGCAAAGCAGCAGACCGAAATGGAAATCACTGATATTGTCAATAAGAAATTTCTCCAGCTGGTTATAGTTTGCAAGCTTCATAATCTGCACCTCCTGGCTGGTGCCAGCCAAATGGGGGTAGCGGATTGGTTCACTGGTATAGACGCCTCCCTTTGCTGCAAAGTTCAAAATGCTGCGGAGTACGCTTAAAATTACATGAATGGTTCCTGCAGACAATGTCAGCTCTTTTTTCTTATGAATAAGCTGCGTGATCTGAGAATTGCTGATTTTCCGTATCTGGGTGCTGCCAAGCTCCGGAAGAAGCTGGTTCTTCAGGATTGCTTCATAATTAGAAAAAGTGCTGTCCTTGATGGTATAGCGGATTTCCTGCTTCCAGTGCTCTGCGGCTGTTTCGAAGGTAGCCTGGTAATTCAAAATGCCAGGGTTTCGCACCAGATGTCCATAGCCTGGCACTTCTGCAATTTTTTTGTTTCGTTTGTCCTTTACTTCGCCATATGTTTTGCCATAGAGGGAACCGTAGTGGATTTTTCCCTCCGGATCACGGTATTTGATATAACGGGCTTCCCAGCGCCCGTCCTTGCGTTTGCGTATGTTTTCACCTTTTCTGCACATAGCTGCCTCCTTATTCTATAAGTATGTACCAATTATTTGACCACGCAATTATTTTATATCGAAAAAATCCCTTTGAAAAACTAATGGGAAAAAGGTAAATTTGGAACAAATTATGGTATAATTCGACAAAAAAAGTCTATAGTCGCTATAATTGGTTGACTTTCCCTGTTATTCGCGATAGAATGTAAAACGACGATGGGAAAGAAAGCAGAAAAACTGCCTGGATGACCGTCGCATTACTGAAATAATGCGACTTGGAGGTCATCTTTTTTTATTGTTTCCGGTTGGGTGGTGGGTTATGCAAATTTGCTTTTAAACCATCTATTTAACATAGTTAGGGCCGGGAACTATCAGGTAAGTGATGTCCCGGCCTTTTGTGTTTAACTCATCTTTCTGTAGCCTTTTCAAACAGGCTCTAATATTATTTTATACCTAACTCATCCATAAGTTTTTTCCGATAGGCAGCATCTTTTGAAGCTTTCAGACAGTCATCTGTTCGATTCGATGTCAACAAAATATTAATCAAAGAATCCATCCTCTTTTGAGTTTCTTCGCTTCCTTCATTTATACCAGCTTCACGTCCGCGCAACTCTCCAATTCTAATTCCATCATCCAATATCATCTGTCCCAATCTCGTCATAACCATCGCCTCCTTAATCTCATCAAGCTCTATTCCATCCAGAAATTTATCTGCCAGAGTATACAACATAGCCATCACTTTATCCGCCATATCATTACGCTCTTCTTTCGCTATTAGAATTCCTTCTTTAATCTTATCCTTGCGGCTCATCTGGCCACCCATAAGTGGTGTCATACCAATCTGTGCGATGTCATCTTCTGTAAAATCCAAGAATGTAAACTCAGATTCACCCGCCTTTCCTTCTTCTATATCCCCATTTTATCACAATGTAATATAAAAATCATCTTAAAAGTTTATAAATTCATCAAAAAAAGAAGCAAACCACGTTATATAATGATTTGCTTCTTTCTATATTCAGATTCCTCTCACCACAGGAATCTCATTCTCTTTACTGCTGTGTAGTAGTATCAGCTGTGCCTTCGGTTGTAGTTCCATCTGCAGCAGTGGTATCTGTCGCAGCCTGTGTCTCAGATGCTACTGTACCTGGCTCGGTCACAGTTTCTGTAGAGGTGCTGTCAGTGCTTGTGCTTCCACTAACCGGTGAATCAGCCTCCTCCTGCGTTACCACCTCGCCGTTGCGAACCTTTTCCATAAGGCTCTTAGCCTTATCAACAGTGTTATAATCCGGAACCATAACATATGCCTTCTGGCTCATGGAATATGGCTTCTCAGTAGCACCGGTACCATTTACACTGTAGGAAACGATTGTCCAGTCGCCGCCGTTGGTAAGCTGCTGCTGAAGGATCTGTGCGATCTCTTCATATGTGATGTTAGTACCGAAGCATCCATCCAGACTGGAAAGAATGGAGGAATAGCTGGTAAGGATTTCCGGAGAAAGTGCCTTCTTCACAACACCACGGATAACCTCCATCTGGTTCTTACCACGCTGGCGGTCACCCTCCTGGAATGCGTAACGCTCTCTTGCAAAGATAAGCGCCTGCTCACCATTCACATAATTCTCACCCTTGTTAAAATGATAACCCAGAATATTCTTGGAATCAAAATCATAATCTGAATTAACGGTAATTCCGCCAAGTGCATCGATTACCTTCACAAATCCACCGAAGTTAATTCGGAAGTAATAATTAATGTCAATATCATACAGCATTCCCAGAGTATCCATACACACATCGATTCCATAAATACCGGCATGTGTCAGCTTATCCGGTGCACCTCCGGAAATAGAAAGCGGTACAAAGTAATCACGAGGTGTGGAAACCAGCAGGATCTCATGTGTATCTGTATTCACAGTGGCAATAATATTTACATCGCTTCGGCTCTTAGCTGTCATCTCACCTCTGGTATCAATACCACTGAGATAGATGGTGTAAACCTTACCGCCATTAGCAGTGGTGATCGGCTCTATAGGAGCGGACTCCTCTGCAGACTGAATTGTGGATTCAACATCTACCGTTCCAACCTCTTTTATCTTGGTGCTGAAATCTGTATATCCGTCCATATCCTCGTATACACTGAGATATCCGCTGTTCAGCAGCATGGCATTTACTTCACCGTTCAGGATTCCGTCAGCAAGCTCTGTCAGACCTGCGTATTCCTTAGTCTGTACTTCTGTACCAAACTGACTGTTCAGATGTGCTACAGCGCCATCTGTGTTCTCACGGTCAAGTGAGGAAAGAATACCATAAGTATATCCGGCAGTTGCTTCTACAGAATCAGCGGCATCATCGCTCTTTACGTAAACAGCCATCTGTGTGACCTCTGTAGTCTCACCGGAAATATTGCTGATGGCGGATCTTGTCTTATTAATATAGAAACCGCCGAATGCCAGAATGGCAATCATGATCACTGCCAAAACAGTTCCGCCAATAAAGCGGCCTGTGTATCTGGTATGCCATACCAGCAGCCAGATAATGGCTGCGATCACCGCAAGTACAATGCCGATGATCAGCATATAAATGGTCGGGATCATCTTGGTCATTGCCAGAAGTCCCATAAAAACAACAGAAAGCATAATGACGATGATGGTGATCACCGCGCCTGGTATCCAGTCGTTTCTTCTTCTCCTTCTACTCATCTTTTAGCTCCTTTTTTATTTCTTTTGTCATTAAGGGCTGCTGCTTACTTTATAGCCAGCCCATCAAAAGCATATCTTATATTTTATACGCTGACAACTGGAAAATCAAGTTAAATAGTGTTATAATACGAAAGATTTATAAAAAATTTTTTATGAAAACATTATAGCATGTTATGCAAATATCTTTTGAATGCGGTATTCTGCCAATTTAAGGAGGAATTACAATATGACAAAACAAGAGTTTCAGGAACTGACACAGAATATTGTTCTTCTGGACGGCGCTACAGGTTCCAACCTGATGGCTGCCGGCATGCCGAAGGGGGTATGCACAGAGGAATGGGTGCTGGCGCATAAGGATGTGATCCAGAATCTTCAGAGAGCTTATATCGAAGCGGGAAGCAATATTATCTACGCTCCTACTTTTGGCGGCAACCGTGTAAGCCTTACCATGCATGGTCTGCAGGACCGTATGGAGGAGATCAACCGCATTCTGGTTTCCTATTCAAGAGAAGTCGCTGATGCGGCAGACCATAAGGTTTACGTTGCTGCGGATATTACCACCAGTGGTAAAATGATGGCTCCTGCCGGGGAGATGACCTATGAGGCAGCTTTCGAAATGTATCAGGAGCAGATTGGAATTCTGAAGGATTCCGGCGTGGATCTGATCGTTGCTGAGACCATGATCAATATTGAAGAGACTCTGGCAGCTGTGGATGCGGCTTCTACAGTTTGCGAGCTGCCGATTATGTGTACCATGACGGTAGATGCAGATGGAAGTATTTTCAGCGGTGGAAATGCTATCGAGGCTGCTGTTTCTCTGGAGGCTGCTGGTGCAGATGCTGTGGGCGTGAACTGCTCTGTTGGTCCCGATCAGCTGGTTTCTGTTATCCGCAATATTAAGGAAAATGTTTCCATTCCGGTCATTGCCAAGCCGAATGCCGGTATGCCGTTCATTGATGATAATGGAAACGCCGTTTATTCCATGAATGCGCCGGATTTTGCCAGACATGTGAAAGCTCTGATTGATGCAGGTGCCGGTATTGTAGGGGGCTGCTGCGGTACCACACCGGAATATATCAGGGAAGTAGCGAAGATGATCGGACGATAAAATACATAAGCCACTGTAGAACGTCACAACTTAGTTGACGCTCGGTAGTGGCTTTTCTTCTTTATCTCCGAAATTACTCTGATGTTTCTCCGATATTTTCTCCGATGTTTCTCCGATATTCCCTTCAGAGTATTTTACACTCACTTCACCTTAATCGCTTTCTTCGGGCACATTTCCTGACAGCAAAAGCATCGAATACACTTCTTATAATCATAAACAGGCGGATTATTTTTGCCATTTTGAAAATCTACCGCCTTGCCAGGCACAGGGCAGCTGTTTACACAGATTCCACAACGGATACATTTGTCAGGCTCAATGTATGGTTTCTTCTGGAAAATATTCAGAGCCTTGGCAAGCTTTGTCCAGACATTGTTTCGTACTTTCGTGCGGTCTACGTTGAAATTGGGATTGCCGTATTTTTCTATTAAGGCTTCCATCGAAATTACATTACAAACCACATCAATACCAATCTGCTTTTTATCTACAGAGACATTTGCATTCTGGTGTTGCTTCTCTCGCCCAGTTATTTCACTTCCTTCATCACGCACTGCTGATGTCGAAGGATTCTCCTCAACTACCACAACCTCAATATTTTCTTCCCTGCAATTTCCCAGTCCCATCTTCTCCCCATGGTAATTGGTAGGAACCATCTCCGGTTTCAGATAAACCAGTCTTGCAAACACACTGTCCAATGCCACCGGATCTGTGGACATCAGAATCAGGTTCATGGCTACCGGGTCTCCGGAGCCCGGTCCATTTCCCTCCATTGCAGTGATTCCATCCATAATATAAAGTCTTGGCTTCACATACTGGTTCAGATCAATAAGCATCCGGGCGAAGCTGTCCGCACTGGGGTATTTGGTATGACCAATGGCCTTATTTTTCCCATATACAAATCCATAGCTGTTCTTCACTGCTCCTGTAATTCGCTCCAGAGCGTGGGTTTTCATTTTGGAAAGAGAAATCACACACTCTGCCTCCAGCAGTTCTTTCGGAAGGATAAATTCTTTCGCCTGGACACCATCCGGATTTTCCACACGCACGCCTTTCGTATAATCAATAGCCGGAATCTGGTATTTTTCCAGATAAGTGTCCATTCCGGTACCCTGGATCACCTGTTTCGTAGTCCCGTGACCACAGGAATCTGCAAGCACAATATCTTTATAACCTTCCTCACGTAAAATCCTGGCAAAGGCCCCCACCACAACCGGATGCGTGATGACCGCTTTCTCCACTTCTGCTTTTTTCAAAAGGTTAGGCTTCAAAAGGATTTTTTCTTCTTTATTTATAAGGTTGTCCAGACCTCCCAGCTGAGACAGACCATTTTTCATAAGTGTATAAATTCGTTCTTCGTCGTAAGCTTCACAGGGAAGCACAATTACTTTGCTTTTTGTGTTCATGTTTCTACCCATATTTTCAAACATACAGCCTGTAATCTGGATCTGCATGTCTGGTGCTCTCGTTTTATTTTGTAATTATTCTGCAATTCTTCACACATACATGCACGCCTCAATACAGTCGCAGAGGATAAGCTAAGATCACATTTCTGCGATGCAAACCGCCCTCAGTGCCTTCCGCACTGGTAATATACATGCCGGTACCACAGACAATGCATCTACCCCCATCTGCAAAAATGTCTCCGTCAATCTGGTATCCGCCGCCAGTTCCCCACAGAGACATACTTTGCAATTCTGCGCGTGTCCTGCATCTACAATCATCTTTATCATTTTCAGAATTGCAGGATGATGATCATCATATTTCTTCTGTAAAAGCGGATTCTGACGATCCATGGCCAAGGTGTACTGAGTCAGGTCATTGGTTCCGATTCCCAGAAAGTCCACACGTTTCGCCAGCTCTTCCCCAATCATCACTGCTGCCGGAGTCTCCATCATAATTCCAGTCCGGATTTCCTTAAATGGTACACCAGCTGCCTTCAGCTCTTCTTTTACTTCCGTCACCAGAGCTTCAACCTCATCCATTTCCTCTTCCGAACAGATCATAGGGTACATCATCCCCAGATTGCCATACCAGCTCGCACGGTAAATGGCACGGATCTGGGTTTTAAACAGGTTCTTCCGGTCCAGACTGAGACGGATTCCCCGATTACCCATAAGAGGGTTGGTTTCTACCGGAATTTCAAGGTAGGAAGCCTGCTTATCTGCCCCGAGATCGGCGGTGCGGATAAATACCAGGCGGTCGCCCATAGTCTCAGCAGTTTTTTTATATGCCTGAAAAAGTTCTTCTTCCCCGGGATAATTCTCCCTGCCAAGATACTGGAACTCGCTTCGCAGCAGTCCGATTCCCTTTGCCCCATAATAAAGGGCGCTGTTTAAATCATCCAGACTGCCGATATTCGCGTAGATTCCCACTTCACGTCCATCTTTCGTAATATCGCCCTTGTCTTTCAGCTTCAAAAGGGATTCCCGCTCTACCAGATCTGCTTTTCGGCGAATCTCGTATTCTTTTCGTACCTCATTATCCGGTTCCAGATAGATGGTTCCCGTATATCCGTCAATAATGGCAATGCTGTCTTCCCACTCTTCTTCTGACTGTGGAATCCCAATACCTGTAACACAGGGAATATCCATATTTTTCGCAAGGATCGCAGCGTGAGAGGTAGCAGAACCTTTGCGGGTGACAATACCCAGAAGCTTCTCCTTATCCATTTCCATCAGTTCTGCAAGAGAAAGGGCATCTGCTGCCAGAATGACTGGTTCCTCTCCCAGATCAATTTTGTTCTCATCTTCCCCGAGAATCTCCAGAAGGAGACTGGAGATGCGGCTTACATTGTGGATTCGTTCCTTTATGGTCGGATCGTTCAGCCTGGAAAAAGTACTCTGCATCTCATCTCTTGTGGTCTGCACTGCATAAGCAGCAGTCACCTTTTCCCCTGTGATCATACTCTGTACCGCACGGAGAAAGCTGCCAGAGCCCAGAAGCTCTGCCTGCTCCAGGATCTGGTTTGTTCCATTTTCCCCATTCACTTTCACAATTCTATCCAAAGGTTGGGGTTCCATATCCAATTCAGGATCAGCTGTGTCCATTTGCTTTTCTGACATTCTGTCATACTCTTCCTTCAAGGTCTGCATCACATGCCGACGAGCCACATCAAAATTCTTCAGTTCCTTTTTTACATCATCTGCTTGATGCTGTCGGATCTGATATTCACCTTTCCGATAAAACCTGATTTTCCCAATGGCAATCCCCGCAAAGGCGGAAGCTCCCTTGTATATTTCCATTTTGTTTCTCCTCTAAAAAACTCATTTATTTCTGTAAATAATAATCACACACTGGCGAAGCTTTGTCAATATCCGTGTTGTTCACTCTGTCCCCGGAAACATATATGTGCAAGCATTCTCCACCTCCAGCGACCTCTCTCCTTCCGCTGCAGTGCAATCCTGCCCGGTAGGACTTTTCTATTACATAAAAAAGAGCCTGCACAGTGATTTATCCGTTTTTCTCCCGAATGGTTCACTCACAGGCTCTTTCCTGATGTTATCCTTTTACTGAATTAATTCAATTAATCGCAGGCAGCCTTAAACTCAGTCCAGTTCTTATTATACTGTTCCTCAGCTTCCTGACTTACATTCTTAATACTCTCACCGCTTGTTACACTGTCCGGAACCACCAGGCTCTCGTCTACCAGCTCGTCTGCTGCCTTGTTGGTGCAGTAGTAACCGATATAATTGAAGCACTGTGCAGCAACCTCCGGTCTTAAAATGTAATCTACAAACTGGTAAGCTGCATCTGCATTGGGAGCCTCGCTTGGAATAAACATTCCCATAACACCGAAGCCAAGACCTTCCTCCGGATAAACCACTTTCAGATCCGGGTTCTCTGCCAGAGCTGCAGTTACCTGGGAGGTGTAAAGGAACGCTACAGAAGCCTCTCCGTTCAGCAGTGCATTCTGGGTGTTGTCATCCTGGATCATACGCACATTGGGTGCCAGCTCTACCAGCTTTTCACCAGCTTCTGCAATGGCATCCACATCTTCTTCATTCATACTCTTACCCATGGTGAGAAGAGTAATGCCGTTGATCACACGGTAGTTGCCAATCAGCGCTATGCTGTCCTCCAGAGACGGATCCCACAGATCAGAATAGCCCTTAATGTCAAGATCAACCTCCTCCGGATCGTATACGATCAGCGGAATACCTGCACCATATGGTACGGTGTACTCGTCCTTCTCATCATAAAACTGTCCCTGATAAAGAGGATTGATGTTTCCCCAATTGGAGATTTTGTCTTTGTCAAGCTTGGTGGCAAGACCCTCTTCCACGATTTTCTCGAGAATGTAGTCATCTGCGATTACCACATCATAGTCTCCGCCTTTTGCCATGGAAACCTTCTCCAGCATGGTTTCGTCAGTGTCAAAGTTGGAATATACGATCTTACAGCCGGTTTCTTCCTCAAATCCGTCCAGAACCTCCTGCGGGAACATTCCTTCCCAGGTATAAAGGACCAGCTCGGAGTCAGCTGCGTATACAGGTGACAGGCTGCCACAGATTGCTGCTGCAGCAAGAATTACCGCAAATACCTTTTTCTTCATAATCATTCTCCTCTTCTTCAAAAACACAGCCGGCTTCTGCCAGCCACGTTTCCGTTTTTATAAATTTCCATGTTTACTCTGCCTTGATCTTCGTCCACAGCTCCGCATATTTCTGCTTGATCTTCGGTTCCTGATAACGGAAAATCTCACTGTTTGGATTTTCGAAATCCGGAATGTAGGAGGAAACGCCCTCATACTCTCCGGTGATCATAGTTTCGTAAACACTCTTTACAGGAGAAGTATAACCTACTTCTTCCGTATTGGAAAGAGCAGATTCTTCATTTAGCATAAAATTAATAAACTGATGGGCAAGCTCTGTCTCACTGCAGTCCCTCGTGATAACCATTGCATCATACCAGTTATTGGTTCCCTGGCTCGGTGTGAAGTAATCCATATTCGGATTTTCGCTTATAATATAAGAAGCATCTCCGGAATAAACAACTGCCATAGCCTTGTTTCCGGAAATCATATTGTCAATGACGTCATCACCTGCGTAAATCGGGTCCATGGTATTTCTCTGGTCAACCAGCCACTGGTAAGCTTCCTGAATCTGATTCTCATCTGTAGTGTTCATGGAATATCCAAGAGCCTTCAGTGCGATCATAAAGGAATCCCGCTCAGAATCATACATGTAAATATTTCCTTTATATTTGGTATCCCTGAGAAGATCCCAGCCCTCCTGAAGATCTGCCGGATCAACCACAGTCGTATCATAAAGAATACCAACCGTTCCCCAGAAATATGGGCAGGAATAACGATTTCCCGGATCATAGCTTTTATTCATGACCTCATCCATCAAGCTGCCCTTATTCGGGATCAGATCCCAGTCAATATACTGTAAATAATCCTCTTTAATCAGACGCTCGATCATATAATCCGAAGGGATCAGCACATCATAGGACTCACCGCCGGAAAGCTTGGTGTACATCATTTCGTTGGATTCGAAGGTTTCGTAAACTACTGTACAATTATATTCCTGCTCAAACTGTGTCAGAAGATCCAGATCCATATATTCTCCTGCATTATAAACCTTCAGGACATGGTTCTCCGCTGCACTGCCTCCGCACTTGATCAGTCCGAAGCCAAGGGCGAAAACCAGCAGAAGGGCAATCACGCGCTGAATCTTTTTCGCATGCTTGCTGGCATGCTTTTCCAGGAGCTTTGGAAGCACGTTGGCAAAAACCATGACAAGCACAATGACCAGGATTACAATTGTGGACAGGGCGTTGATGGTAGGGTTGATTCGTTTGGTCATATTATAGACCACAATGGAAATATTCTTTACACCGTTTCCGGATACAAAGTACGAAATTACGAAATCGTCAAAGGACATGGTAAACGCCAGCAGCGCACCGGCGAAAATGCCATCCTTGATCATGGGCACGATTACCTTGGTCAATGCCTGGAACGGAGTTGCTCCAAGGTCCATGGCTGCATTTGCCAGGTTCGGATCAAGACTTCGCACCTTGGGATAAACACTGGTGATC
>OMGY01001996.1_pt1 | contig 16380 bp, 18 predicted proteins | sample 1674461 | NCBI WGS metagenome assembly OMGY01 (sample SAMN05578579, study PRJEB25193) | human gut metagenome | biome: Human Microbiome; feature: human-associated habitat; material: feces | host: Homo sapiens | place: USA:Birmingham
AATGCGCAAAATTAGAATGGTTTCTGAAAATGTACCCCAAAATTAGAATGACTTTTTTGCCTAAATGCAGCCCTTTCCCCCTTCGAGATTGAACTGCATCTACTCTGTCTCCTCTTTCTTTATAATATTTCCTTAAATCTATGTTTTACTGTACGCAAAAAAGACTGTCTTCATTCAGGCAGCCTATTTAAGCCTATATTCTCTTTACCTTACATCACTGGCATCATATCGTCTAACTTTTTCAATGACTTTTTTATGAAATTATCATTAAAGTCATTTGCTTTCTTGTAAAAGTTTGCGATTTCCAATCGTAAAATCTTGTGTATGTATTTAGGATTCAGTTTGCCAGTCATTCCTCCCTCTTTTGCAGCCTTACCAATTAAATATCCAAATAAATCCGAAGGTAATTTACCTGCTTCCTGCATGGCTTTAATATCTTGACGATACTGCTTTGCTAGCTCTGCTGTATCCTTCTTTGCCTGCTCGTCTTCTTTGATTTTGTTTCGGTTGCAAGCTGCATGTACTTGCTGTCCATACTCCAACTCTGTATCTTTAGCGGCTCTCCAGTCTCTATCCACAATCTCTCGACGAATAGTGATGAGATACATTCCATCCTTGATGCCGATGTAAAACAATGCTTTAAGTGCTGTAAGATACTCTTTCAAGGCACGAAGCTTACATCCAAGAAGCTGTGTCATCTTCTTTCGGAAGTTTTGTTTCGCTTCTTTATATGTTCTTTGACCGGATCTGCAATAGATCAGCAAGCGCATTGCCATAATTTTTTCATTTACTTTCAATTTTTGGAATTTTTTCGACGCGAATAGACCATCTGCAACAGACAGATAGCCTTCTTTTTTTACTTCTTCGATATTGCTACAGTCATTACCTACGATCTGTATATCCCAATCAATGTGATCTGCTTTCCATAAGGTGATTAAGCCACAGTCACGCAACTTATACACCCCCGAATAAAAAGTCTGATATGATAGATCCAGCGCAGCACAAATATCTTTATAATATACGCCTGATACTGTGCCAATATCGGTTTGATATTGGCACAAATATAGAAAAATGCTTAATTCAGAGTTCGTCAACTTTGCCCCCTCTAATTTCTTTACAATACTTGCGCGGATCTTCCTCATCTGTCTATCACTCCTTTCTTCTTTACTATTTCATTATTGAGCTTTTACATTCTCAAATTGGTGGGAATCATACCAAATCTTGATTGTTTCCAATCCCTGTTTTCTAAGGCGATGGAGCGTCCTTTTTGACATTCCCGGACACTCCAGTTCCTTGTACATCTTCTTGTTAATATATAATCCTTTTAAAACATCTTTTTGCTTTTTCGGTAGATGCAAATAGCACAAATATATCTGCTGCACTTGATTGTATAACTCCAATACTCGCTGTATCTCCGAATAAATTGCTGCTTGATACTCTTTTCTCTGATTCTCAACCTTTTGATAAACTTGATCTAAGCTTGTTTGGTTACTACTTTTTCCGATAATGCCATACTTGGGGCTATGCAACTGTGTTAACTCAATCAGATCTGCTCCCGTATCATACTCCTTTGTTAGCTCATTGATCTGAGTCTGATATACCATCATCAATTCGTCGTGATGCATTAACATTTCTGCAATTGCATCAATTGTAAGGCTCGAATCCATAGTTACCCCTTTCCCCACTTCTGCTTATCCTTTGAGTAGACTTGCAAAGTAGTCTGCCAGCTGCTTATGCATAGCCTGCCATTCTGTCTCGCTGCCATCTCCTCGCTCATACAATGCCAGATAGTCGTGAGCCAAGCTCTGCATCTTATTTTTTGTTGTGCTACTTTCCTTTTTTGCTACATCATCTACCGATACTGCAACATCAATCTCTTCCTTATTAGTATCACGCAATTCAAACCCCTCCGAAACATAATCATCTACGCTGATCTGTCCTGGAAGCTGCTCCTCCTCGTGCTGCTCTGTCTTTACAATCTTTTGGCTTTCTGACTGTTTGGTTTGCGTTGTGTCCGATTCGGACACGCTTCTCGACTCTACTGCATCCTGCTTTTCTGTCGCCTTAACAGTCTTTTCTTTCGGCTGCAACGTGATCTTTTCACCTGCATTGATCTGCTTTGCTGCCATCTGCTGTTCTTCTGGTTTCATCCGTGCAAGTTCATTTGCTACGGAAATACCAATCTTTCCGACTTCCATTGCTTCCTTCAATTCTGGCTCAAGGTGTTGGTTAATGTGCTTTAATCTGGCAACATTTGTTTCTGATAACCCAGCTTTTTTAGCGACCAATTTGCGAAGTACCCTCGCTGTAACCGTTTCTCCTGCACCAAGTTTCACACCTGTGATTCGAGCAAATTTTGCTTTCTCTTCTTCCGATCCTGATGCTAACTCTTGCAATAATTGCTCTAGTTCTGTAATTTCCTGCATTTTAACATATGGTGTTTTCTCGCGCTGAGAGTTAGTTATGATTAAATTGATCCTTGCTACCAATTCGTCTCCATCCTGCACATGACATGGAAGCATTGCATACTGTGTACGTCCCTGCTCCACCAGATACTTTGTGGCTGTCCAACGACGATGTCCAGCGATAATTTCATAATGTCCCGGTGCCTTTCTGCGCACCAGTAGGGGCTGTAGGATGCCTCCTGCAAGCTCAATTGCATCTGCTAGATCCTCAATCTCAGACATTGGATAAAAGTTATATGCAGATGCTTCAAGGCAAGCATAGTTAATGTACTGTACCGGATAACGCTGCTGTGTCGCTCCAGAAGTTTCCGGCTTATTTTTTAATCCCGTAAGTGTATCAGTTAGCGATGCCATATCCGCATACCTCCTCTGTTAGATCCATCATATCTGCTGTAACCCAGTGAAATTTTGCTTTCTTTGCTAGTGGCTTTTTTCTGTAGTTAGCCGCATCCACTACAGTCGAGTAGCGCACCAATGTCTCACAAAGTGGGTAATCATATGTCTGTACCAGCTTTGTGAGAAAATCCTTAGCTGCTCTTGATGGTGCAAATGCGTTAATCACAACATGCGCTGCCGATGGATCTGCAAGCTTTGACATTGTAGTATCAATGCCCTCAATCGAAAAATTGTCTAACTTGATCGGGATAATAACCTGATCGGATGCTTGCACGGCTGACTCCGTCAGCCGCGAAAAAGCTGGCGCACAATCCAAGATGCAATAATCATAATGTGCTTCGTATCCCTGCAACAGTGCTGACATGGTCTGTGGCTGTGGTGTAAGTGCCTCACTATAGATATTGCCAGGCAAAATATCTAGTCCTTTGTATGCTGTACGATAGATACAACGCAACTGTCCACCCAATGCCTGCATCAATCCTTTTTTGGTAAGGTCGTACCGACCAAAGAAGGATGATAAGTTACCCTGCGGATCACAGTCTACCAACAATACACGGTATCCCATAGTTGATAAGTTATAGCCAATATTGGCAGCCAGTGTAGTCTTTCCAACACCGCCTTTATTGTTGTAAAATGCAATTGTCTTCATAATTTTTCGTCTGCTCCTTTGTTAATTTGATAGTTATTGCAAATTGCCTTTAGTTACTACATCTCTTGACTTCCTTTGATTCGAGACTTACTTCATACTTTACACTCTCACCTTTTTCATTTACTGCCAGCACAATCGTTTTTCCTAACTGCTGCCAGCTGATAAGCATTTCATCATCAACTACAATTTTGATTCCTTCTGCAAAATTTACTATCATATTCTTCACCTTTCCCCTTTGTCTAGTCCCAATGCACTTGCTTTCGCCATTGGCGGAGCTTCCTTAGTTCCTTTTTTAAGGACTCTCCCTCTCCTGTTTCAGTCTCAGTGTCTTTTTGATCTTCCGTTTTTTTGTAGTCTTGATACCGACTCCAAAAATCAAGAATCATGCTTTCTTGCTCTGCTTTGATCACTTTTTGTTCGCGAATGCGCTCTTTCTGATCTGATTCCCACTCGCTTCTGTTTTTATATCTCGGTGTCAGATCTGCCGAAATCACAGTCTTCCAATTATAAAAGACTCCACCTGCTTCTATATATCCAGTTTCTAACCCTTTTTCCAAGCTTGTGATTTCTTTCTTGCAACTTTCTAATTTTTGCTGTGCCTCTAGTACTTCATCCAATTGATTACTCTTAACTAACCATCCGAAAAAGTCCTCTCGCTCAAAAGCACTCCACCAGTGATTCCCAAACCAGTCTTTTGCCATAATTCCCTCGGCAGTCCCCCATCTATCACTTACACAATCTGCCACAAACTGAGAAAGGATCGTTTGCATTGGTACATTGACCTGTCCTGCTATTTTGGCAAATTTGCGGTATTGATCATTCGGAACGTGTACTGTGATAATTTGTTCTTCCATTTGTCACTCTCCTGTCAATCTACGCTGTGCTTCCTCCGCACTATATGGCTCTCCAGTTCTTGCAATTTCGCGGTAGATCGTTGCTCGATGCACATGCAACTGATCTGCAATTTCATTCTTCGAGCAGTCTTTCTTTAAAAGCTCCTCGATTTTTACTCTGTCTGCATATTTCAATTTTTTGAAACGCTTTACTTCTTTGCTTTCCATGATTTCCATTCCTTTATTTTTTCTAGTTCGCCTGCAAGTGGCTGTACATTTGTTCCTTTGCTTTTGTACTTTTTATATTCGCCTTTGATTAGTTCCCAAGTTGTAATGAGTTGATCATCAATCGCCAGTACTGCCCCATAATTTTTGAGCTTGATCGGCACTATATGGCTGATCTCCTCTCATAATTTTCCATGCGGTTTCCAATTTCTTACTGCTTGTAACTCATCAATGAGAGGTTTGGCTTCTTCATTTTCTTGCTTATATTGGATATACTCCCCTTGGATCAGCTGCCAACTTGTCTTCAGCTTTTCTTCAGCAATCGAGACTGCTCTATTTTTTCCCTTTGCATACGCTTTTGAAAGGTCTGCCTGATAAGATACCGTTCTTTCGATCAATGATGTCATCAATTCAAGCTTTCCTTTTTCTGACAGATATGAAAGGAAGTTTCTTTCCTGTTTTTGCCCCAGCCAATCTTGAAGCACTTCGTTTTCTGGCAATTCTTCAACAAATGTTTGCACTACCTTTTCAACCGTCTTTCCAGCACTGGCTGCCATTTGACATAGTTTTTCGTATTGTTTTTCAGTTAATTCAATCGCTACCTTCCGAATTATCATATGTCTATGCCCCCACATTTTTCTGTGCGAAGTCAGCACTATATGGCTGACCTCCTCTTGTAATCTCTTGATAGATAGCCCCTCGTGTTACTCCAATGTCTGCTGCGATCTGAGTAACTGGCAAATCAACCTTTAGCATCAGTTCGATTCGCTGACGATCTTTCCATGTAATGGACTTACTTTTTTTCCTCACTAAAATACACCTCATTCCCGGCTCTAACCCTGCCGGGCGGGGGACTGTTACTGGACCTCTTTTCTCAATATCACTTATGCACCCTCAGCAACTTTCTTGTTAGCTGTAAACTCTGCATATGTAGCATTCGCGTCAAGATATGCTTGCAGTGTATCTTTAATTTGTTTTACTGATACACTGAAAGCATAGGCACCTGCCCCGCCTGTTCGAATGTTGTTTATGTCCCATGCATCTCCATCTGCTCCATTATTTACGATTAGCCAGACAACATCATCTGTATGACGAATAATAATTCCACCGCCATAGATATTAAAACTATTTACAAGTGTTTCACCCGAAATATCATCTTTACTGATTTCTTCGCCAGTGTATCGTTCACCGTGATTTCTGATACTACGCTCAAGCTGATACAAAGTTTGACTGCACTTTTTCTTCAACGCAGATAATTGTTTTTGATACCTTTCGTCTGCGATCATTTTCTGTCCCAGCTCCGTATCTGAAATATTTTGAACCTTGACATCATACCATTCGTCATTCATAGCACCAAAAGACCATCCATCACTGTCATGGTAATATGCTGATAAAACTTTATAAGGAACACCACCCTCCATAATAATGCTTTCCTTTTCTGGTCTGCCACGAAATCCTGAGTATGCCGGAAGTGATAATCGAGTAATTCCTGCATCTCGTTCAGCCTGCTTTTTCTTTGCAATTTCTTGACGCTTTTTCTCAGCTTCAGCCTGTTTCTTATCTTCTATTTCCTTCTTATACTTTTCAATTTCTCCATCATACTTGTGACAATCCAGTTTATGTAATTGTTCGACCGAATCCCCAGCAAACTTACCGATCTTGTAAAGAAGTCGAATATCGTCTATAGCGCGAGAAATTCTCATTTTACGTTGTATTTGCCGTATTTCATCATCATGCACATGACAATCCAACTTGTGCATCTCTTCAATGGCTCTAACATAGTATTTTCCATTTTTATAATGCTCCTGAAAATATCCCCACCAGCGTTCTGCCTCTCCCTGCTTTACGGCATCCTCATCAGTTGCAATCAATGTATACTTTCTTCCATATCCGTTACTCTCGATCTTGAGGCAACCCAGCACATCAACCTCATCCCCCACAGAATGATCTAAAAGACTATTCTTATCAATCGTTGCTGCATGTGTATAGCCAGACGGATAATGAATAGTAACTTGAGTCCACTTTCTTCCAATATTATCAATCGAAACTTTATATGTTCCCCACTTCTTTTCTTCCATACAAGACTCCTTTCGTAGTTTCCAACCAAAATAAAAAAAGCGCTAAGGATTTTGTCCTTAACGCTTTTTTGTCCTTATTATTTAGAATGCGTTAGGATTTCTTCCTTTCGCATTCATTATAAAACTTACCATTTTTTTCTGTTCTTATTCTTCATCCCAGTCATCTTCTAGAATTTCATCGCCCCAGTCATCCTCGTCGGAATATTCTTCGTACTCGTCGTAGTCATTATATGCTTCTTCCTGATACTCGTCTTCGTACTCTTGCAAAGTTTCTTCACCGCTTTCATCAACAATGCCTTCGTCTTCTGCATTTTCCTGCTCTGGATCATTGTCCCATTCGGCTTCCTCAATTTCCTGTGGCTCCCATACAGTGTGTGTATCCTGTACTGGCACTGCTTCTTCTTTTGCTTCCTCTATCGGACGTTTATTCTTAGCTGCCTTCTTTCGTGCTTCCTGCTCTTTTGCACTCTGCTTTACGTGTGCCTTCGCTGTCTTTTGTGCACGCTGCACTTTTTCCTGTGCAGATATAGGCGTTGGAACAATTTCTTTTTCTTCGTCGTTTCCTGCTTCCTGCTCATACACATCATCATCATCGTCTTTGTTTCGTCTTCTGATTAATGTAACTGCAAGAATTGCAACAACAATTGCAATCGCAAAGATAACACCAATGATGACTATTGTTAAATTGTTAATGGTAAGCTGATAGCGGTATGTCTGATGCGGAATAGTAGGACCTGCTGCTGCAGTTGTTACCTGCTGATTCTGTGCGTTTGTCTCTGCTTCATTGCTTTCATTTTCCTGTGCCTGTGATTCAGGCTGCGTGGCTTCGACAGACTCCTCACTGCTTGTCACCTCTGCCTCATCTGACTCCTGTGAAGCCAGAACAGGTGCTGCAGACTTCTGATCATCTGTCAGTGTATTTACAACTTCATATGTTCCGACAGGTGTACCATCCTGAAAAATAAGATACTGTGAAGAGACATAACCAACACCATTTGGTGTCTCAACCTGACTCCAGTTTCCAAATGTTCCAATGCGGTGAACTGCATTGCCTGGCATTAAAGAAGCAATTCTTGGTGCTGATGTGCTTGGATACTGACGCACATTTAATCCGGAAGCCAGATCATTTTGGGCCATTACAGAGTCATCTGCCGCTGCATATACTTCCTGCTCGTTTCCCTGCACCTTTAAAAATGCATGGTCTAATAATGTCTCTGTATCACTGTAGAAATTATCATTATCTGATTTCATGATTACACAGATAAGATCCATGCCATCACGATATGCTGCTGTAACTAATGTACGTCCTGCATTTGCAGTATGTCCTGTTTTTCCTGCATACACACCTTCATATGGACGTGCACCATTAATCAGCTGATTTGTGCTGGTACAATTTCTCTCACCATACTTGTTTGTTGCCGGAATCGTGTAGGCTGCTGTTGAATCAACATAGCGAAATACATCATTTTTCAATGCTGCATCAAAAATAATCGCCATATCGTGAGCTGTTGTGTAATGATCATCATCATCTAGTCCATGCGCATTCATGTAATGTGTATTGACTGCACCAAGCTCTTGTGCCTTCTCATTCATCATCTCAACAAATGCGTCAATGGAGCCTGCCGTATAAACTGCCAGCGCGCTCGCACACTCATTTGCGGAATTAAGCATAAGGCCAAACAGCGCATCACGCACTGTCATCTCCTCGTCCAATATTGCCACTGGATTTAATGTAGAGCTGTTGCTGCTGATAGAATCCATAACTTCACTGTTAAATACAACAGTATCGTCAAGATCAGTACAATGCTCAAGTGTGACAAGTGCCGTCATAATTTTCGTGATACTTGCCGGGTAGTAACGGTCATCCATATTTTTTGAATATACAATGGAGCCGTCCTTTCTGTTAATTACACAGTATGCCTCCGCCTTGACATCAGGACCATCCTGCTGTGCAAATACGGATACGACAGACAGCATGCAAAGACATACTGCTACTAGTACTGCCGTTATTCTTTTCATTGTTTGCTTCATAATACGTAACCTTTCTTACGCCTTCCATTTTTCATTTCCTGTTGGTCATTATACATTATTTGTTTGTATTATGCAAGCACTATTCAAGTAAATGACTTATATCAAGCTGTCCCCACCCCTGATGACTGCGCGGCAAACCTAGATTTTTCGCACTTTTCCAAAGCTTTAGCTTCACATTTGTATTTGTCATTTGGGGATAACGTTCCAATAAAAGAGCTGCTGCACCAGATACCATAGGCGTAGACATGCTTGTTCCGCTCTTTACTGTATAAGGGCGGTCATCTTCCCCCTTCATTGCATTTGTTGCCACAATATTTGTTCCAGGTGCTACGATCTCTGGCTTACAAATACAGGCAATTGTCGGTCCTCTTCCTGAATAATTATGGTAGAATCTTCCACCCTCATCAATCATTTCCTTATCATCGTAGGAACCAACAGTGATAATTTTTCTGCTTATTCCCGGCGATGTAATATTATGCTGCTGCATACCCTCGTTGCCTGCCGCTGAACAAATCACAAGACCACTATCCCAAAGCGATTCAACAGCCTGGACAAGCTGCGAATTTTCCTTTTGTTTTTTGACTGAACCTACTGAGATATTTACAATTTGTATACCAAGGCGTTTCCCATTTTCTTTAAGCCAGCGAATGCCTTCCAGCATAGCAGACAGCCTTCCTTTTCCGTGAGCATCGAGAACACGTACAGACACAATGAAAGCCTGCGGTGCAATTCCCTGAATATGACCTCCAGAAAGCGTGCCGTCACCTGCGATAATGCCTGCAACATGGGAAGGAGGAAATGGTGTGATCGCAGTTATTTTCACGAAATGCCTACTCGGTGAAGCGCCTGTGTTTTTTCTCCTGTACAAAAAAGAACATTTCCTCTGATATAATCGGTTCATGGACATGTGCTATCCTAATCCACTCTTCTGGCGGAATCTGTATCCTCGCTTGATTTTTGTAGCTGACTGTCCTTGTCTTTCCCTGCACTATTTTCCCGGTGTAACACTCGTTTGCTAAAATCCGGTAAATGCTTCTGCTGCTCCAGCCTGCTTTAGCATCTGGAGATGGATATGCTTTTTGCTGACAGTGCTTCACAAGCTCTTTGACTGATGTGCCAGCCGCATACGCCTCGAATAGTTCTCTTACAATTGATGCCTCTGGTTCTTTTAATATCAGCTTATGTGGATTCTCTGATGACTTTTGATAGCCAAATGGAGCGCTGCTTCCAATAAACTCACCGCTAAGCACCTTCTGATGCAAGATTTCTCGCACGTTTTCGGAAATTTCCTGGCAATACCACTCGTTTACGAGAGCATAGATCTGTCTCGTCTTTTTTCCACTTCGCCGCACTGCAATATTATTAATTTTGCCTGTATCTACACCGTCCGTCACACCAATAAAACGAATATTAAGATGCGGCAGCTCCCGATGAAGGTACTGCTCAATATGTAAAAAATTCCGTGAAAAGCGTGACTGATTCTTTGCCAGAATCACATCAAAATGACCTTGTCTGGCATCCTCCATCATCTTAGCAAAACCAGGGCGCGTGTCTGTTAAACCAGATATTGCTTCATCTGTATATTCTTTTACAACCGAAAAACCATGATCGTTTGCATACTTCCTTAAAAGAGCCCTCTGATTCTCAATGCTCTCCTGTTTATCTTCTTTGCTCAGTCTAAGATATATTGCTGCTCGCATGCACTCCCCCACCTTAAATCTTGCAGGTTATACCCTTTATTCATTCTATGGCAGACACTCCATGCTAATTCTTGTACAATTACAATTCACAGATAAACCAATATTAATTGCATAGCCTCACCCGTAACTTGTAACCTGGCACATAAATAAAAAAGCACAGCAATCCACAAATTGCTGCACTTTTTATTTATAATGTTTTTTTCTTATACACCTCTAAATCGTCTTGTCTTTACCTTTATCGGCTTTGGCGGCTTGACATCATGGCGATGATCGTACCAATAGAAAAACTTATCATAACCCTTTGTTGCAAGATCAATAATCATTGGTGCGAAGTTTACTGCTGCCAATGTGACTATAACGCATGTAAAGTTTAATCCAACTAGTTCCATAATACGCTGACCAATTACCATTGCTACAAGGTAAGCTGTCTGCATAAGGTAAATAACAAATTTGCGGTATCCTGTCATTGGCGAATATACCTGACGAAGTGTGATCAGATAAACCCATCCCGTTGCCAGTACACATACAGTTGAAAGCATCTCACGCGGTGTTCCAATTGAATGGCCAATATTGTTTATAATAGTAATCATTGCTGTAATAGTAATGGCCGCCGGCATTGACATTCGAAGCACCTCTCTGAAGAAATGCTTGTTGACCTTCTGAAAGCTTGGTTCTAGCTGCAAAAGCATCGTTGGAATTGCAACTGCACATCCGTTGATGACTGACAGCTGAATCGGCTGGAACGGATAATTCTGTCCAACAATGATTGTCAAAAGTGCTGTCAAAACAGAAAATCCTGTCTTAATTAAGAACATTGAAGCTGCTGCCTTGATATTGTTGATGACACGCCGTCCTTCATTTACAATATGTGGCAGTGATGCAAAGTCTGAATTTAACAATACCAGATTAGCTGTATTTTTTGCTGCCTCACTTCCTGATGCCATCGCAATACTAACATCAGCATCCTTGAGTGCAAGCACATCGTTTACACCATCACCAGTCATAGCCACTGTACGGCCATTTTGCTTTAGAAGCCTTACCATCTGCTGCTTTTGCTTTGGAGTAACACGTCCAAAAACTGAATATTTTAAGATAGCATCCTCCATTTCCTCATCAGTATGGATCGTTGTCGCATCTATATATTTGTCGGCATCCTTTAATCCGGCGCGTGCTGCAATTGCCGCTACCGTTACAGGATCATCACCTGAGATTACCTTTAAGTCAACACCCTGCTCCTCAAAATAACCCAAAATATCAGGTGCATTCTTACGGACAACATCTGTCATGAAGACGAAACCAACAATCTCAAAGTCCTCTGCTAACGTATAGTCTGTCATCTCATTTGGACTGTGCGCAACTGTCAGCACACGAAGACCCTGACTTGCATATTCTGCAATCTTTTCAAGCACTGCCGGATCTGCCTGTGGGAAAATAAACTGGTATGCACCCATAAGGTAAGTTCCTTCTCCCTCAAACACAACACCGCTGAACTTACGCTCTGACGAAAATGGAAGCACAAGCTTTGTGTTTGTTGACTGGTTTCTCTTGTAATGCTGACGAAGCGCCTGAAATGTCTCATTTTCATCGCCAAGTGCTGCAACCATTCTGCCCATCAGCTGCTCTAAATCAACGTCTTCCTTTACTGATTCCTCACCCTGCACACAAAGATGACCTTCTGTGATTGTTCCTGTCTTATCAAGACAAAGCGTATCTACACGCGCCAAAGTTTCGATACAAAACAGCTCACGAACAAGTGTGCTTCGTCTCGCCAGACGAACTGCACCAAGTGCCAGCGCCACACTAGTCAAAAGTACAAGACCTTCTGGGATCATGCCAAGCACTGCGGCTACTGTATCAAGTGCTGCCTGCTCATAGGTGCTGCCTGAGATCCAATACTGCTTTGCAAATAATATAATTCCAAGCGGCACAATAATGATACTGATAAACTTTAAGATCGTATCCAGATTTCTCTGCAGTTCTGTCTTATAGCGTTTAAACTGCTTTGCCTCTGACGAAAGCTTTTCCATATAACAATCGTGTCCAACTTCTGTCAGAAGGCACATTGCCTTTCCTGATGTCACAAAGCTTCCTGACAGCACCTTGCTGCCGCACGTCTTATGGATTGAGTCAGACTCTCCTGTTAAAAGAGATTCATTTACATCCACCTCTCCATCCAAAATCACACCGTCCGCTGGAATCTGTCCTCCGCTCTTTAGCAAAATAACATCATCCTTTACCAGTTCTGAAACTGTTATAGACTTTTTCACACCATCACGTATTACATCTACATGACTTACTGTCAGGATCTTCAATTTATCAAGCGTAATCTTTGCCTTGATTTCCTGAAAAATACCAATCAGCGTATTTGCGATGATGATAAAGATGAACAGCATGTTTTTGTAGGAGCGAACAGATAAAACTAGTGCCAGCAGCACGATATTGATAAAGTTGAAAAACGTCAATGTGTTTCCCATCACAATATCTTTAACACTGCGGTTGCTTGAATCCTGAATGGCATTTACCTGTCCGTCTGCAATACGCGCTTCTACCTCTGCCTGCGTCAATCCCTGAAAGCAAAGCTCTCCATTTGCTCCTGTCTGCACACGTGTGTGCTTTTTCGGGTCAAAGTCATCTGTGGAATTTTGCGGCTGCGGCTCATCACCAATCCCTGGCTGATCCACTTTCTGATCGACAGTCTCCTGATCAACAGATAATTCTTCGTTGTCGCCCATACTCTTTTTCTTTCATTCCTACTCTTTCTTCATTTTAATTTTAGAGCCAATGTCTGTAAATTCACAATTGTACAGACAGTTCTTATTTTATCATACCGATTTGTCAAATACAAGTTTTTCCTTTTTTTTTAAAGAACTTTTAATTTTCTCTTCCCATTTTGTTCTTTATGGTATATAATACCCGTGAATCAAATGAGTCATACAATCGGAAAGGAGTTATTCTCTATGAGACACTTATTAAACCCATTGGATCTGTCCATGGATGAGCTGGATAATATTTTAAATCTGGCTAATGATATTAAAGAAAATCCAACCAAGTATGCACACAAATGTGACGGCAAACGTCTTGCTACACTTTTCTATGAGCCAAGCACACGAACCCGTTTAAGCTTTGAATCAGCAATGCTTAATCTCGGGGGTACTGTTATTGGCTTTTCTTCTGCCGAAAACAGTTCTGCTTCTAAGGGCGAAAGCGTTGCTGATACAATCCGTGTTGTATCATGCTATGCCGATATCTGTGCAATGCGCCATCCAAAGGAAGGTGCTCCAAAGGTTGCCTCCATGTTTTCTAGCATCCCAGTCATCAATGCTGGAGACGGCGGACACCAGCATCCAACTCAGACGCTGACTGATCTTTTCACAATCCGTACCTTAAAGGGACATACAGACAACATGACAATCGGTCTTTGCGGCGATTTAAAATTTGGCCGTACCGTTCATTCTCTGATTGAATCTCTAGTTCGCTATAAAAATGTAAAATTTGTTCTTATCTCCCCTCCGGAGCTTCGCGTTCCAAGCTACATCCGTGACGAGGTATTAAAGGGATTTGAATTTAAGGAAGTAACAAATCTGGATGATGTTCTTCCAGAGCTTGATATTCTTTATATGACACGTGTACAACGTGAACGTTTTGCAGATCCATTGGAGTACGAGAAAGTGAAGAATGTTTATATCTTGAAAAATTCCATGCTAGCGGGAACAAAAGATAACATGAGGATTCTTCATCCGCTACCTCGTGTGAATGAGATCAGCGAAGATGTGGACGATAACAAGAAAGCATATTACTTCCAGCAAGCCTTGAACGGGGTATACACTCGTCAAGCAATTATTTTCAAAGCATTAGATTTAAAATGGTAATTAAAGGATAAAAAGATATGGCAGCAAAGAAAGAATTACAGGTTAGTGCCGTGGAAAATGGAACGGTAATAGATCATATTCCTGCAGAGAAATTGTTTGACGTGATTAACGTATTAGGGATTCAAAATCTGGAAAATACAGTCACTTTTGGTTATAACCTAATTAGTAGTAAATTAGGTAAGAAGGGAATTATCAAGATTTGGAATAAATTCTTAAAAGATGACGAGATTAACAAGTTGGCTTTGGTTGCCCCGACAGCAAAAATCAATATAATAAAAGATTTCGAAGTTGCGGAGAAAAAAGCAGTTATGGTGCCGGAACGAGTGGAGGGAATTGCTAAATGTGTGAACCCGAAATGTATTACTAACAACCAGAATGTTCGTACGAAATTTGATGTTGTCGGGAGTTCGCCTATCGTGTTGAAATGTCACTATTGTGAGAAATTAACGGATCAAGAACACATTGTAATCATTTAATGATATAAAGCTATCAAAAAATAGAGATACATGTGTATCTCTATTTTTTTGCTTCTAAACTTCTCGCTTTTTGTTTGTTCTTTAACGATTTACTAGTTATAAACTTGATGTAATCGTAAGAGGAATATTTTTCCACTTTTTTGGTGATCAGATTGAACCTTTCTCTTGTTTTTTGTTGCTTTACGGCTAAAGTTCCAAAGTCTTGAATCGTAACTTTTTCACCTGCTTCAAGAGATTCCAGTATACAACTGATAAAGGTGTTAATGATTAATGCTGAAGTTGCTTGGGTGTGTCCACTTCTTTCTGCTACTTTTTTAGTGAGTTCTCTTTTGTTCATAATCAATTTGTTATATAATTCTACATCCTGAATGTGAATTCGATTTTCATATGATTTAACGCCTTATTTAAAACAATCTGTCAGACTAAACGTTCATTTTACTAGACAAATATACCAAATTTTAGGAGAAACATGATGAATTCTTGCAAAAATATTACTAACAAGACCTTTACACGAAAGAAAAGGTATATAAATAAATTTTATCATTCGTGCAAAAAGCAGTGTCAAGTTTAATGAACGTTTTACTTGACACCTGTGTGATTTGTTTGTTTATATTTGTGATTCTGAATTTTTCTAATAAAATGATTATTAATGTCTTTGTTTTAATTTATTTTATAGAGCGGAAGGATTATGACAATAGCATATTTAAGAGTAAGTACAGGCAAACAACATCTTGAGAATCAAAAGGAAGAGATTGAAAAATTTGCCGCACGAAAAAACTTAATAGTAAATCGTTGGGTGACGGAAATCGTGAGTGGCAAAAAGAAAGAACATGATCGAAAATTGGGTCGATTGTTGAAAAGTTTGAAGAAGGGAGACATCCTAATCGTTACTGAATTATCCCGATTAAGCCGGACTTTGCTAGACATAATGTCAATACTTCATCGTTGTCTTGAAATGAATATAACGGTTTATAGTACAAAAGACGGTTATGCTTTTGATAATAGTATTAATAGTAAAGTCTTGGCTTTTGCTTTTGCCTTGGTGGCGGAAATCGAGCATAATCTGATCTCGATGAGAACGAAAGAGGCTTTAGCTCATCGGAAGTCCGAGGGAGTACGTTTGGGGCGCCCGCCAGGAAAAGGGAAACAAAACGTGTTGTTGGATAACCGAGAAGAGATTAGTCATTTGCTTGAAGAGGGAATGTCCGTGTCGGCTGTCTGTCGAATTTATCATGTATCGCGAGAAACTTTTTATGCCGTAAACCGGAAGTATCAGCTTTTCTAAAAAAGAAAAAGCTGAACGTATACGACGTTCAGCTTGTATGGAGAATTAAAAGTTCTATTCTTCCAAGAAATTAGGATACATATAGTTTGTTGCCGGAACAAACGTTTCTTTAATGGCTTGTGGTGAAACCCAACGCAATAAATTGAAGATCGTTCCTGCTTTATCATTAGTACCGGATGCACGCCCACCACCGAAAGGTTGTTGATCAACAACAGCTCCTGTTGGTTTATCGTTAATGTAGAAATTACCGGCCGTGTGAGTTAAACGCTCTGTCATTTCTTCGATGTTTGCACGATTTTTAGAGAAAATAGCTCCGGTAAGAGCATAAGCCGATGACTTGTCCAAAATATCCAATGTTTCATCTACTTTTTCC
>OMGY01001999.1_pt1 | contig 16373 bp, 12 predicted proteins | sample 1674461 | NCBI WGS metagenome assembly OMGY01 (sample SAMN05578579, study PRJEB25193) | human gut metagenome | biome: Human Microbiome; feature: human-associated habitat; material: feces | host: Homo sapiens | place: USA:Birmingham
CTCCTGGGGTTCTCCTGGGGTTCTCCTGGGGTTCTCCTGGGGTTCTCCTGGGGTTTTCTCTGGGTTTTTCTCTGGTTTTTTTCTGCTTTTTTCCTGTATTTTTCTTTCCTCGTTTTTTATTTCACTTTCTGCTCAGGAGTTTGTAAAAGGGGGGGCGAATGGTTTCGAATGGCGGTTGATTGGCCGTGTATTTTTTGACGGAGGGTATTTTTTTAACGATACCACCGATTTAGGTAGTAGTTTTCAGGTGAACGATATCCGTTTAGGGACCCAGATTCGTTTTCTGGAGCACTGGGAAGCTAAAATAGAACTGGGGTATGGAGACAGTAAGATCAGTATGAAGGATATTTTCCTGACTTACAAATTCGGTGAACAGGCTGTCCGGGTCGGTTATCAATATGAGCCTTTCGGAAATTCACGGGTAGGAACGACGAATTTTCGTTTTATGACCAATGCTGCTTCGGATAAAGCGTTGGGAAATTCCCGGAAATTGGGGGTAGGCTACAGCTATAATCACCAATACAACACATACGCCCGCAATTATCCAAGGCGCAGTATTATCCATTTCACCAACTGCCTTAGTCGCCAAAGAATTATGAGTATATTGTGCAGCAGTATTGGTATTTTCAGTTAAAGCAGTCTGGCTGGCCGTCGCTTCCTTTGTAGACTGACTTTCAATGGGAGGCAGCTCGGGCGTTAAGTCGCCTGGCAAATAAGATATATCTCCTGCTTGTTCCTGATAAAGCTGGATGGAATCTATAACTATATTATAAGATTCCGGCTCTTCCAATTCCATAATATATCCTGGCGTAGACAGCCGAAAATCAAACTGAACATAATATACATTTGCAAACGATATATATGAATTATTCAGCTTGCTTTCATCCTCCCATTGGATAAGATCCCAGCCATATTCGCCGTCCCGGTCATTCCCCCCTACGCCGCCCAAAGTCATAGGTATATCCACCCAGCCTTCAAAATCCCACGGTATTATAACCTGGTGATTATTCCATCCTTCTGATACGAATTCCGTCTCAACCAAATTGCCCTCCATATCATACAGCTTTGTCCCTGTATATAGGCTGAAACATACCGTATTATCATCAGAAGGAGCGGACGGGTCAGTAAAAAACACAGGAATAGACAGATAAATATTATCATCTGTATTATTTTTCAAGTAAAACCTGAAGCCATCCGCAGCGGACCACGCCTCGCTCAACGCTTCGGCCCGCTCCGCAGAAGCATTTTTACTGCCCAATCTATAATAAGTGGTCCGAAGGATTCCCTCATTATAACCTGAAGCATAATCCGGAATGAGAGCAAGCCCCTGACGCGAAACATCTGTCTGCACCAGCTGCATCTTGCCATCTCCATAGCCTAACTCATAATGGATATCAAAACTGCCTACCGCCCCACCTGTACGACCTATATCTTCTGCCGCAAGGTCATCAAAGCCTTCCAAAATGACTGTTTTGTTTTCATCTGGGCGAACATCACCCAATGTGTTCGGAATAAATACAATCAGCGAACAACATATTACAAGGCATACCACAAATAATTTTTTCATTTTGCCACCTCCTTTTAACATTATAAAATTAACTATTGATATTTTGCCATGCACAAAATTAACCATTAACTTCACATTATTAACAAAACCAAAAAATATACTTGCCTTCAAATGAATAACGAATAACGGCGCGGAATTCAGGCGGCTTTGGGCAGGCACAGCCTGCCCTGGCCCGCGCTTAAAATTAAGCGCGGGCCGGCGGCGGCCCAAAGGGCCGCCCAAAGCCGCCTGAATAGAGGGGCAGAGCTAAGGCGCGAACGCTTAAGCGTTCGCGCCTTAGCTCTGCCCCTGCTGCCCGGCCGCAGGCCGGGCGCCGCGCCGCTTTTAATTGAACATCGCCTGCCCGTTAAACACAATAACCCCGGTCCCTATTGGGCGTTGGCGGCCTTAGGCCGCAGGCCGCGCAAAGCGCGGCCGGGCAGGCTACGCCTGCCCAACGCCCAATAGGGACCGGGGTAAAAATGGTCAATCAGTTATTCCCCGTCAGTTGGTTTTTTCTTTTTCTTAGCGGCCGCCGCAACTATAATGATAACAGCCGCAACTACAATCACAACAATCAGAACAATAAGCCATATATTGTTACCTTCCGTTTGGCCTCCTGTTCCCGAAGAAGGAGAGGCGTCGCTCGGAACCGTTGCTGAAACCTCCTGCCCGGAACCGGCGCTCTCGCTGGGCTCTTCTGTCTCTTCGGGCGTATCAGTCGGGTCAGGCTCAGGGGTTTCTTCGGGCAAATCAGGCGTGCCGTCATCAGGCAGATAGGTTACTTCACCGTCAGTATTATTATAGAGCTGTAAGGAATCAATAACGATATTATATTCGCTCGGATTTTCCTCGTCCAGAATGCCCTCCCAGGGAACAAACCGGAAATCAAGCTGTACACCGGCTTTTACGTTGTCAAAGTTAATCTGTTCGCTTGAAAGGAAGTTCGCTATTTCTTCTTCAGAATATATTTCAGGAAAAAACCAGCCGTATTCACCATCCTGCGCATTTCCGTCCACCCCGGCTATTGTCAGAGGAATATCAATCCATCCCTCAAAACCCCAGGGGATTACAAAGCGGGTATTTTTCCAGGTTTCGGGAGCATCAAATACAACCTCTTCCTCTTCGCCGTGCATGTTATACATTTTAGTTCCCAGATACGAGGTAAGAGTTACAGATTCATGGTCTTCACCTAAATCAGATACATTTATAGTCAGGTGTACCTGAAGAGTAACATTGTCATCTATATTATTTTTGACATAGAAGCGGAACCCATCAGCATTGGCCCACGCCTCCCGCACAGCCGCTACTCTTTCTTCTGAACCATATTCAGTTCCTGTACGCTTATATGTGGAACGAAGCACATATGAGCCGTATTCAGACTCATAATCAGGAACCATAGCCAGTCCCTGCCGGGTATCGCCGTCCACAAACGCGCCTACGCCGTCTCCCATGTTCCATGTACTGTGGTCGTCAGGCTCTGTGACCGCCCCCGAAGGATTGTTGATATCCGCTTCTGTAAGGTCGTCAAAGCCCTCCAGCATCACAGTTGCTTTTTGGTCGGGCTGCGCCGCAAAGGACGCGCCTACAAGCAATACCATGATACAAACAAGTATAACAGCTGCTGTCTTTTTCAATATCATTACCTCCTAATAACAATTTACTCTGCTATTTTGTAAAATACAATGCAGAAAACATCCATCTAAATAAATTATACAATATTAAAAAAGCGCAATCCATGCACAAAACTAACTATTTCATTCACAAAAAGCAGAAATAATTATCAAAAATTTTTTACTGCTTACAATATTTATACTTGCCGTTTCCAGATACAGACCTGACAACAGCAGCATATATTCCTTACTTTAACTAAACAGCTTGCACATCCATAGTAGACTGAAACAGGAATAAGCCTGGGCAGTTTGGCGCAAGAATATAATAACATTGCATTTTTACGCGTCAATATGCTATAATAACTACACTTATATTGCAGAGGAATATTTATGGCCAATCAAGAGTATAAAGGCATTAAAAAGGCCGCGCAGCAGCGCATAGAAAATCTTAAGAATTTTAAAATAGAGCCGGGCGTATTTATTTCGGAACAGCTAATTCAGGAGCTGGCATATATAACCGGAGAGACTCAGCGGGAGGTCTGCGTATACATCACGCGGGGCGGAGAAATAATCTGGTCGTCCATAGGCGAGCGGGACAGAGTAGACCTTGAGGGCATGAGCATGCGCCGGAGTGAACAGCGGCTTTCAGGCATAAGATGCATACACACCCATCCGGGCGGCAGCGACATTCTTTCGGACGTGGATATTCAGTCCCTAAAAGCCCTGAAGCTGGACGCAATGGCCGCCATAGGGGTAAAAGACGGCAGGGCCGGTTATATCAGCGCAGCCGTGCTGGACATGACCGAAAATGGATTACAGCCTAAACTGGTGCGCAGCCCTTCCCGGAACATTCCACAGGCGCAATGGATGCAGTTAATACTGGAAGCGGACAAAGCTATTACAAAAAGCTCTACTTACGAAACGGCGTCTGCCAAAGAAAAGGTAATGCTGCTGGGGCATGATGATTTGTCCGAGCTAAAAGCCCTGACGTTGACCGCAGGAGGAGAAATCTGCGCTGAAATAATACAAAAGGGCCGGCCTCTTGGCGAAGGAAAGCTCAGGCAGGCCGCCTTAATTGCCCAAGCAAAAGAGGCGCAGCTGGTTATATATGACGGGGAGCTTTCTCCCTCCAGACAGCATGAATGGGAAAGCATACTTTCTCTGCCCGTGCTGGACAGAACTGCTTTGATACTGGATATATTCGCCATGCGCGCTAAATCAGGCGAAGGCCAGCTCCAGGTAGAATTGGCGCAGTGCAAATACGCGCTTTCCCGCTTAACCGGACAAGGCGTACAGCTTTCCCGGCAGGGCGGAGGGATAGGTACGCGGGGACCGGGCGAAAAGAAGCTGGAGACTGACCGCCGTCATTTAAAACGCAGGGAAGCCGAATTGGAAAAGCAGCTTGAGCAGCTGTCCCAGCGCCGCGGCCTTATGCGAAAGAAACGAAAGAGAAGCGGCATGCCTCTTATATCCCTTATAGGCTATACCAACGCCGGCAAGAGCACCCTTTTAAATGCGCTGACCGGAGCTGACGCTTTTTGCGAAGATAAGCTTTTCGCCACCTTAGACCCTCTTACACGCACCTGCACGCTGCCTGACGGCAGCCAGGCGTTAATAACCGATACGGTAGGATTTGTACGCAGACTGCCCCATTTATTGATTGAGGCGTTCAAATCCACTCTGGAGGAAGCGAGCCAGAGCGAATTGCTGCTGCACGTCTGCGACGCTTCAGACCCCGAGCTGGAGGAGCATATAAAAGCCTGCGAAAATGTTTTGGAAGAAATAGGCGCCGCGGAGATACCCCGCATAATGGTGCTGAATAAGGCAGACAGGGCAGAAAATCTGCCTGTTTACAGGAACAGCATTATTATCAGCGCCCTCACCGGCGAAGGCTTGCCGCTATTAAAAGAAGAAATCCTCAAACGCCTGAAAGCCAATTTGGACTTTATTACTCTGGATGTTCCCTATTCCCGCGGAGATGTTATGTCCCTTATTCACAAATTGGCTAAGGACAGTTCTATTGAATATCTGCCTGAATGTGCCAAAGTTCAGTTCAGCGCTTCCAGAGAGGATGCGGGGATTATTGTCTCAGAACTAAACAAGACCACATAAGCCGCTGAAAATTAATCCTGCAACGGAGGAAATTGAAAAATGATAAAACTGGAAAATACAAGTGTTATGAATTTGGAAAACGCTCTGCGCGGGGCGCGCAATCCCATGGCAAGCTGGGAGCGCTCGGACAGCTTTTGGGATGAAAATCACAATTATATTTTAGGACCCAACGATCTTTCGCTGGCCCGAAGGCTGTGCACGGCCGGCCCCGACCACCGCAAGTTTATCAGGCAGATATTTTTAAGCGTAGACATTACCGCGCCATTATACTGGTGGAAGGAATTTGATACATATAAGGTAGGCACTGTAGCCAATTCCACCAGCACCATGCATAAAATCCATTCAAAGCCCTTTGCTTTAGAGGATTTCAGCACGGACAAGATGAATGATACCGCTTTAAAAGCCATGAATGAAATTATAGCTGTCCTGGAAAATCTGAGAAAAGCATTTATAGAGAGCAAGGATAAACAGCTTTGGTACAGCATAATACAGCTTCTTCCCTCCAGCTATAATCAGAAGCGCACCTGCTCAATGAACTATGAGAACCTTATAAACATGTACTATGCGCGCAGGGGGCATAAGCTGGACGAATGGCGGGATTATTGCAGCTGGATAGAAACGCTGCCCTATGCCCAGGATATGTTGCTAATTAAAGAAAAATAATACCGGCTTAATTTTTTAAAGCGCATAGATGCTTAAAAGCCCAAGGGGGCGATAAAGGCGGCGTTTGCGGCCCGCAGGGCCGCCCGGCCGAGCCTGACGGCTCGGCCGGGGCAGGCGCAAAGCGCCTGCCAAACGCCGCCTTTATCGCCCCCTTGGGCTGGCTGTGTGCCTGCGTCCCTGCCGTTTACGGCAGGGACGTCGGGCACATGGCCAGCGCTGGCCGAAGGCCGTAAATATTAAAAACAAAACACCCTTGAAAGCTTATTCAATTAACATCTGACAACGCCCGTGGCAAGCCGCGGCTGCGCTGATATTTGCATTAAAATATATTTTTTATGTTTACAAATAACCCGGCAGACATTATAATATTTTATAAGTAAACGCATTATAAAAGCCTTGGAGGTAAGCGCATGAACTCTGACAGACGTGAGGCAATCCTTAATTACATAAAAGAACGGGGTCATGCCAGCTTAAAAGAGCTGAAAGAAATTTGGAGCGACTTGTCAGAAATGACGCTAAGACGGGATATGGCCTATCTGGAAGAAAAAGGTCATATAATACGCACACGCGGGGGTGCTATAGCCGCCAATGTTACCTCTATGGTGTCCGAAGACGTTTACGCGCGCCGTGCAGCTTTGAATATAAGCGAAAAGCAAAATATAGCTCACAAGGCACTTACCCTGATACGGGAACGCTGTTCTATTTTCCTGGATTCTGGTTCTACTATGATGTGCTTTGCGCGCGCATTGCCAGACGCTGGTTATTATATTGTTACCGCCGACCCGAACATTGCTCTGGAATGCATACACCGCCAGCACACCAGCGTAACATTAATAGGCGGCAATTTAAGCCGCAATACCCTTTCGGCTTCAGGGGCCAATTCCATGGAATTTCTCAAAAACTTAAATATTGATATGGCTTTTATGTCCTGTTCGGGCTATGCGCATGAAACGGGCTTTACAAGCGGTACTTACAGCGAATGTGAATTAAAGCGCGCAGTGCTGGATAAGGCCAGCAGCAAAATAATGCTCATGGATTCGTCCAAGGCCGATAAACGCATGCCTTTTTCCTTTGCGCGCCTTAATGAATTAAATTACCTTATTATGGACAATATGCCCGCAAGCCTGGCAAAAGAGGCTAAAGAATGTGGAGTAAAGGTGCTTTAGAGCGCCTTGCGCATAATTTATTTTTATACATGGAGGAATATAAATGAAAACCAAAGCGGTTAGACTTTACGGAAAAAATGATTTGCGGCTGGAGGAATTTGAACTTCCCGCTATCAAAGAGGATGAAATACTGGCACATGTCATCTCTGATTCCATATGCATGTCCAGCTACAAGGCGTCCATTCAGGGAGCCGACCATAAGCGCGTGCCAAACGATGTAAGCGAAAATCCCGTTATAATCGGACACGAATTCTGCGGCGAGATTGTGGAAGTAGGCAAGAAATGGCAAAATCAGTTTAAGCCGGGAGATAAATTTTCCATTCAGCCAGCCATAAACAACGAAGGTTCCCTCGCTGCGCCCGGATATTCCTTCCCATATATAGGCGGAGACGCAACCTATATCGTAATTCCGGCCGTAGTTATGGAATACGGCTGCCTTCTCAAATATGACGGGGACAGCTTTTTCGGCGGCTCGCTGGCCGAGCCCATGAGCTGCATTGTAGGCGGATATCACGCTCAGTATCATACAGTCCAGGGCAGCTACGAACATAAAATGGGGATAGTTGAAGGCGGCAAAATGGCCATTCTGGCTGGTGTGGGACCAATGGGTCTGGGTGCAATAGACTATGCGCTTCACGGCCCCATAAAGCCGTCCCTGCTGGTTGTAACAGATATAAGCCAGGAAAGGCTGGACAGGGCTGCGTCCATATTTACCAAAGAAGATGCCGCTAAAAACGGCGTGCAGCTCATCTACAAGAATACCGCTGAGGGTGATCCTGTTGCGGAGCTGATGGAGCTCAGCAATGGCACAGGCTACGACGACGTATATGTATATGCGCCTGTAAAATCAGTTGTAGAGCAGGGCGACCGCATTTTAGGCAATAACGGCTGCCTTAATTTCTTTGCCGGCCCAACCAACCCTGAATTCAGAGCTGAATTTAATTTCTACAATGTACACTACGCGGGAACGCACATTGTGGGCACATCGGGCGGAAATACGGCGGATATGATTGAATCTCTGGAAATGATGAGCAAAGGGCTGCTCAATCCGGCTGTTATGGTAACTCATATAGGCGGACTTAACGCAGTTATTGACACCACCCTGAACCTGCCCAAAATACCCGGCGGCAAAAAGCTTATTTATAACAACATTAAGCTTGATTTAACCGCTATTGCTGATTTTGAAGAAAAGGGCAAGAGCGACCCCCTGTTTAAAAAATTAGATGAAATAGTAAAGGGCAATAACGGGTTATGGTGCGCCGAAGCAGAAAGATATCTGCTGGCCCATGCTCCCAAAATAGATTAAGGATATAAAATTCATAAGCCTCTGTTAAGAAAATTAACAGCCCCTTAGGACGGACTAAACCAAAGGGCAGATAAAAACGGGGGCGGCGTTTGGCAGGCGCAAGCGCCTGCCCCGGCCGAGCCTGACGGCTCGGCCGGGCGGCCCTGCGGGCCGCAAACGCCGCCCCCGTTTTTATCTGCCCTTTGGTTTTTTAAATGACAGCCGCTTCAGCACCTTAACAAAAGCATCAAACACAAAAACAACTTTAATATAAAAGCCCATTATTATCTGCAAGAGAACTGAAGAGCAAATGTACAAAACCTCTTTGTTTATAAAACAGAGAGCACTAACGCACCAGGTTCTTTCAGCGGCCAGTGCTCACAGTACCTGTACACCGATTCTTTGCTTCCCTGTATGTCTTTTTAGCTGCTCCCAGCAGATACTCTTTCTGCGGTATTCAAATAGAATACCGCATGGTATTTGCACACCCGCTGGGTATGCGCCAGACTATTTAGCCTGCAATGCATTTCACCTTTACTTGGCAATACGTCTGAGCAGCCTTATCAGATTCGGCTGGTGAGTTTTTTATATAGCTTTTTTCCTCCCGGACAGCGGGTGGTTTGTTTGTTTCCATTCGCTATACACACAAAAGGCAAAAGAGAAAGCCGCCAGTGCTGTTTTGCACAGCTCTGGCGGCCTAATGATTTGTTGTATCTATGAACTAACTGCTATTTTATTAAGAACCGGTTACTACTTTATATATACATTCCTCAGCAAATAATTATCCGACCATACCTGACCGTTCAATAGATTGAGTAAAGAACTGCTGACAGAATACATAGAGGATAATCAGCGGAATAATGTGAAGTATAACGGCTACCGCGTCATATATGGTTTGTACCGCAGTATCGTTTTGTTTGTCCAGCACCTGCGTGACATATGTATATCCCGCCTGTCCTATTCGGTTCGCCATAACCGGCGCTGATGGATACAGCATTCTCAAATACCATGCATCGTTATATTGGAACACGAATGCGAACAAAAATACTGTTATTAATAGAGGCATTGCGCTAGGCAGCATTATCTGCCAGAAGGTCCTGAAAGTATTGGCTCCGTCTATATAAGCCGCTTCCTCCAGCTCCTTGGGCTGGTTCTTGAAATACTGTCTCAGCAGGAAGATATACAAACCGTTCCTGTACATGACCGCTGTTGCGCTCATGGCAATAAATACTGCCCAGCTGCCAATCAGGTTCAAGCCCTGATTGGTATTATAAATATACCGCGAATTCATAGAAAACATTGTCAATATATTGAAATTCTGGTATCTCAGTCTCATGGAGTCTGCAAGCAGCTGTATCGGTATAACAAGGGTTATTATTACCAGAGCGAAAATCAGCCCGCGGCCTTTAAATTTAAAGCGAGCCAGGCCATATGCTACCAGAGTACACGAAACCATCTGCAGGACGCCCAGTCCCAGCGAGGATACAATGCTATTCAGCATCAGATTGCCCGCACCCATGTGATTCCACATGGCAATATAGTTTAAAAAGTTCAATGAACGCGGTATGAATATAACCGTACTGTCATACATATCCTGCTCTGATTTGAGCGAGGTGATAAGCAACGTAAGTATAGGATACAGCACCAGAAAGCATAATCCCGTAAGCAGAACCGTTCGCACTATAGCCCATACTACCTTGCGCAGCCTTTTGGATTTTAAAATCTGCTTTATACGGTCCAAGCCTTTAGCCTTTTCTATCTTTATGCTGTCTATTTCCTCAGCTCCTACTAAATTAACTGCTCTTTCAGGCTTTCTGGAGCGTTTGGTGGCTTTTTCTTTTTTGTTTTTGACCTTTTCCTCCGAAACATTTTTATCTGTCTCAGCCGCGGTCCTCTGCTCCTTTAAAACCTGCTCGGTTTTTTCCTTAGCCATCCCAACACCCCCTTTAATCATTTTCGTTATAAACAAACTTGGATATTATGCCTGAGACTGCAAATATAACTATCGCAGCCGCTACAAAGTAAGTCCAGCCCATCGCCATTGTCAGAGAAACCTCATTCTGCGAGGTTGTTCGTCCAAACAACATAGCTATTACGCTGTTATTCTGGCCGGTTAATACGTCTATCATGGTGTACATTGTATTAACCAGTATCATCGGACTGACCATGGGGAAGGTTATTTTCCAGAAGGCCTCCCATTTAGTCGCACCCTCAACGTCCGAAGCTTCAAAAAGCGCCGGCGATATGGTTTGCAGCGCCGCAAGGAATATCAGTATCTGCACGCCCGAAAGAGTTATAATATTACTCAGCTCCCCAAAGGCGCCCGTTATAAAATCAGCAAAGCCCCCCAGGCCGTTCATTTCCCGCAGCGTATTTTCCAGCATGCCTACTATATCCAGCCCCATATCCGTTGTTGAAGCGCTTGTGCCGTTGGACATCTGGTGTATGGCCCAGTTATTGCCCAGCGTGCCCGAAGCCGCACCGGTAGAAGTAACTACCGGCATGAAGAATATCGCGCGGGCCACTCCTCGGCCCACAAACTGCTGGTTAAGCACGTTAGCGATTATAAAGCTGAAAATAAGTATTGCCGGAATATATATCAGTTCGCCCGTTGCAACATTTTTCAGCGCAGTAATATAGGCAGTATCCTTAGTCAGTGCCTGTACATAATGAGCTATCCCGTTGCCAGCCAAACCAGTCCCGGATGAAACTGTCGCGTCTACCACCATACCGGTCGATTCCAGCATCGCTCCTACCGATACGGTTTGGGCAGTCCTAAATAAACGGCAGCACGAAAATCCAGCCCCAAAGTGAGCGCTTGGTCATAAGATCAAGCTTGCGTGAACGCGGTTTATACATGCGCCTAAGCCCCCTTCCTTACAACTAAATAATCATTAGCCGGAACGGTTACGCCGTCCACGGTTGTTTCGGTATTGCTGTAGTTGACATACACCTGAGTTCCGTCTTCATATTCTGTCAGGCTCAGGTCTTCGCTTATGCGCCGATGGTTGGTCATCCTAAGCTGAGCTGTATGGCCCAGTTCCTCGTTATAACGTGTATAGCTTTCAATAGCGTTATCCAGCCAGGACACATAATTAAGCGCATACATGTCCTCATAATAGTTGTCGTACATCTCAACATCGTTGTCGTACATCTCAACATCGTCGGCATACATCCAGCGGTAGAACAGGCCCGCGCCGTATTCAACCGCATTAAGCAGAGAACGCTGGGGATCGCCGCTCTGATTTATAGCTTCGCCCGAATAGCTTATAAGGCCATGCACTACCATCTGATAGAAGGGAATGGACTCGTCAGCCATATAATGCGTGCTGCTGGTATTGGGCAGTTCAAAGAGCACGCTGGTGCCGCCGAGCATATAGCTGTTTGCGCCTACATTGGCTATTTTAAAGCCGGCATCCTCAAAAAGCTTATTAACATCGGCATATATATCCTGAACCTCGTTCCTATCGTTCAGTTCATTTGTGTTATAATCGCCTGTAAGCACCTCGCCCATCCTGCCTAAGCAGATGGAATTAAGCCCCATATCCTTGAAATCTTCTATCAAGGTCTGCGCAGCCGAAGAAACTTTAGAGGGTTTAACTATATAAGAGCCGTTCCAGTTGCTGCTGTTCATAAGATCAAACTGCTTATAAAAAGCGTTGCTCCTGGATATTTCCCTGGAAACGTCTGTATAGGTAAAGAACCCGTCCAGCAGATTCGCCGTACCGACTGTTATTAACTCGACGTCATAGAAAATATCTATATTGTTATCTGCTGCATAGCTTATAAGCTGGTTAAGCTCATCTCTTGAACCCATCTCAGACAAAAGCCTGATGCGGTTCCAGTAACGGTTATAAAGCCCCTGATTGGCCCAGCCCCTGTAGCGGACTGAAATATTTTCCACGCCGCCGTCAGTAAGCAAGGATAGTATCTCCTGAGCCTGACTGTAGGAGGTCAGCGGATTAACGTACCAGTACCCTACGCCAAAGGCGGTCTCATATGAGTCTATAGCCCCTTCCAGTTCAACGTTGAAGGGGATATTTTCCTTAGCGGTCTGCTCTCTGAGGTCATCCCTGGCTATAAGATATTCTCTGTAATATCTGGCCATATCGCTGTATTCATTTCCTTCAGAAGCAGGCAAAATGCTGTATTTTACTTCGATCTTCTCTTTTATGGGTTCTTCCTGATAAGCTGTCAGGGTCTGATCCAAGCCTAAAAAGCTTACGTCATCGCTGCCCACATACTGGAATTCAGCCCAGGCCTTATTGCTGGGGCTGCGCGAGCCGCGGTTTACGTCCGCTTTGACGGTGGCTACAGCCTCAGCGCCTTCTATAATGCAGAAAAGCGAGCTGGTTTCCTTCTTAATTCCCCATACGGGAAGATATCCCTGCTCTGTAATGGCAGGCGCTTTGTCATAGCTGTTGCCCTTGCCTCTGTCCTCTCCGTAAAGGGGAATGGACATTTTAGAGGAAAGCTGAACCTTGCCGTTATTGAAATTGATTAACGCTCCCGAACCATCCGGAACCACTATATATCCCTCTTCGGTGCTGTCAGCGCTTCCGAAATACTCCATAAGCGTGATGCTGGTTATATCATAGCGGGAATCGTCATATTCAATTTCCTCTGACGGCACGCTTACTTTAAGGCCGTCAGCCTCCAGATAATAATCCATGGGGACCAGGAAAAGATTGCTGTTGTCCGAAACAAATCCGGCACTATCGTTGTACTCGTCTATTTCTTCAGCCGTGATACCCGACTCGGCAAAATAACTTTCCATATTGCTCAGCAGCAGCCTGTTCTGCCAGATGGAAACCGAATGCAGCACATAATAGCTTCCGCCCTCTGCGAGCAAATCCTCTATATTGGGCGCATTGGATTTTATATTATCTTTCTGGTCGTTAGTTATGGTAGTTGAGGTTGTATCCGCCCAGATTGTCGAATTAACCAGCTTATAATTGGCCTCGGTAAGCATTCTTGCCGTCAATCCGCCGTTAGCCTCTATCGTGGCGAGCAGTTCACTGTACCGCGCCTCAGGAATAAGCACCGGGAAATTATACGGCAGGGGCACCTGTCCGATTATGTATACTACCCTCAGCCCGCCTTCGGGATTGGTGGTAATATAATATTGCTTAAGAACATCTTTGCCCGCATCCAGGTTATTTTCATCCCTGTCCTTTTGATAGGCCAAGCTGTCGGTATAACTGTTCTTAGTGCTGATGGATTCGCTGGTTATAAAACCGGTAAAATTCCTCCGGATGTCTCAGAAAAAAGGTGTGGCTGATGATCGTTTCCGGCGGAACATCATATTTCTGATTATATAATCCGTCTGCCGAACGGAAGTCGGGGATACCGCTTTCAGTAGACACTCCCGCACCGCCGAAAAACACTATAGATCTGCTCTCATCAACAATCTGCTGCAACGTTTTCATAAAAAAGACCCTCTTTCAGATTTCCTCGCCGTTATCATCTACCTCCGACAATCTGTTAAACACCTTGTCGCCAAATTCAAATGCCGGCAGTCCCGATACATCGGGGAAAGCGTACGTTGAAGTTTGGCCGGTAACCCTTGTGCTTATAACAATCATCGTGGCGACAATAGCCGCAATCACCAGTAGGACTACAAGCTTAATAAGGAAGATTTTTAATTGCTGCGGCATACGTTTCTGCATGCTTGACTCCCTCCTTTTTTTCGCGCCGGCACTGCCGTTTTAAAAAACAAACCTGTCATAAAACACCGAACACTCCTTGTTTGCAGCGCTGCCTAATAATATGAACAGAACATATTTTAGGCGCCTTCTGAATAAAGATATTTCGTTCTGCAGGAGCTTTTTACGCTCCGGATGCGAACGCGCCGCATTTTATTCCTGCGGCCTTTCCGCCCGGCCCTTATATTGAACAATCGTCCGCTTAAAGGCCGGAAATGAGAATAATTAATTAGTGAGCCTCCAAAGTTATCAGAAGCGCATGGTAATTTCCCTGTATATGGTGTATACCACGCTTACCAGCTGCTGCAAAAGGAAGAAGAACAGCATGGCTATAAAGGCTATAAGCGCCATTCCGAATACAATAAACAGTATAATAAAGAACGTAGCTATCGCGCCGTACTGATGGGTGGTCATAGTACCCGTATAGAGCAGCAGGCCCGTCCAGAAGGTGCCCAAGAAGCCCAGGAAGGAAAATATGGAGGATTCATCCACCGACATCACAAAGCTGGCAAAGGTCTGGAAGAAGGTCATCAGCAAAGTAGGCATAATGGAATAGGAAGTATATATAAATATGTCCCTCATGCTTCCTTCGCCGTTGAACAGGGTTGTTATTGCCCAGTTTGCACAGCACCACAGCAGCACTGTAATGGCTGTAGTGAAAGTAGTGCTTACAATATTTATCCCTCTCGGATACGCCGCCATTATATTAAAGCTGAATCCGCCAAACTGCTGGAAAAAAATCTGAGAGATGATGTAAAGCGCCAGCACGGTAAAGCCTACGCCTAAATGCCCTCTTTTATCATGCTTTAAGTCCCAGAACCCCTTAAAGGGATGTATCATAACATAAAAGAGGAATTTAAAGGCGTCACCGTATTTTCTAAGACCTGCTTTGAAACGCTCGCCGCGCACGCTGTTTTTTACCGCAAGCTCGCTCATTCTTCCCGGCCCCCTCTCTTAATAAAGCTCCGCGTCCTGCGGACAATTTTATACACGATATAAATAACCACCAGCGCTATAATGACCGTCATCAATACAGGCATAACATCTTCCAGTATCTGATTGCGGTATTTAGCAAACGCCTGACCATATTCCTCCTGGTCATAGGCAAGGAAGAAGTTATCGCAGGCAGATTTATAATCGCCCTGAATATACTGTATCTTACCTATATTGCGGTAAGCAAGCTGAGAGTTGGCGGACATTTCAAGCACCTGGTTCCAGGTAGCCAGCGCCGTGTCATATTCGCGGTTGGCCTGCTGCATGGTAGCCATAAGTATGGTCTCTCCGTATTCAGTCGGCCGGAAAATGGTTATCTGACCAGTGGTGCTGTCCAGCACCCCTATGGTCGTATCGTCAAACAGGTCAATGGCCGCCGGGGTCCGGAAGGAACCCATTGTATCTCCCTGAGCTCCGAACACATACAGCAGATCGCCGTTGGGATTGTAGGTAAATATGCGGCCCTTGTTGGAATCCAGGCAGCTGTACACGCCTGCATCGGATACGGTTACGTCCACAAAGAAGGACCAGGTTGTACGGTCGGAGGTATTGTGTGAGAAGTCCCCTGACGGAGGCACAACGCCGTTCCGGGCAAGCACGTCGTCGCCGTTGGCTGTTATGCGCTTTACCTGAGCGCCCACAAGGCTGCCGCCGGTAAAGTGATTAAAAAGATCCATAGCCTCTACGTTACCCACGGTACCAAATATCAATCCGTCGCTGTCTAAAAACACATTGGTATATTCGGTAGCAAGATTGTCCGCAATCTGATCCCGCTGCGTAGAAGTTAAAAGCCGGCGCCAGAGCGCGCTCATGGTAGCTTCAGTAATGGTAGCACCTACGAATTTTATAAATTCGCCTGAAGCGTCCAGCTGTATAAGACCTCTGTGGTTGCCGTCAGAAACCACAAATATACGGCCTCCTTCGTCAGCTACTACTTTAGTGGGGGTATATCTCTGCTGTTCCTCTGAACCAGTACCGGCAAGATAATCATTTATGCCTTCAGGCTCCCAGAGGCACTCATAGGATTCAAAAAGTCCGGTTTCAGTGTTAAGCTGATATTTAAGAATGCGTTTGTTGCCTGTATCGGCTACATAAAGCATTTGCTCATCGCGGGTGAAAAACACGCCTTCGGGGCCGCTCAGCAGGGTCTTGCCCACGGCCTCTTCCTCAGGAACATAACATTCTATATAATATATAGCCTGCACAAATTCACGCTGCGAATTGAGGATTACAACCCGGTTATTGCCGGTATCAGCTATAGCTATATAGCCGTCAGGCTTGGAAACAGCG
>OMGY01002003.1_pt1 | contig 16362 bp, 15 predicted proteins | sample 1674461 | NCBI WGS metagenome assembly OMGY01 (sample SAMN05578579, study PRJEB25193) | human gut metagenome | biome: Human Microbiome; feature: human-associated habitat; material: feces | host: Homo sapiens | place: USA:Birmingham
TTATCTGGATCTCCGCAAATATGGTTCTGCAAGACATGCAGGATTCGGACTCGGTTTCGAGCGCTGCGTTATGTACTTGACAGGAATGTCTAACATCCGTGATGTTATTCCGTTCCCAAGAACCGTAAATAACTGCGAATTATAAAAAAGAATAGAGTTACAGAGGACTGCCGCCCGGATGAATAAGATTCTGCGGGCGGCGGTTTTTTGATATCCGAATCTTCATAGGAAAATGCGTTCTGCAAATTTGTGTAAACCTCCTAAAAACCTGCAAAAATTGAGAAAAAATGTAGCATAAATATAATTGACATAATGTATAATAAGTAGTAGTATCAAAATACAAAAGATATAGTAACAAATACTACATGTAAAAATAATAAATACTATTTTGCTAAAAGGAGGTCATATTATGTTACAGATAGGGATTCGTGAACCGGGAAGCGCCATTACACATTTTATAGCTATGATGATGGCAATATTTGCCACATCGCCGTTGTTAGTCAAGGCTGCGCTGAATGGAAATCATACAACGATTCTGGCAATGGCCGTGTTTATGGGAAGCATGGTGCTGCTTTATGGTGCAAGTACGGTGTACCATTCGCTTGTTGTCCGGGATAAAATTTTAAAGATATTCCGCAAACTCGACCATATGATGATATTTGTCCTGATTGCCGGATCTTATACGCCGGTATGTCTGATCGTACTTGGCGGGAAGTCGGGTTATACGCTGCTTGCGGCAGTGTGGGGCATTGCGGCGGCAGGAATGCTGATAAAAGTGCTCTGGATCAACTGCCCGAAGTGGTTTTCATCCGTGATCTATATCGCAATGGGATGGGTGTGTCTGTTTGTATTCCGGGAACTGTTAGCCACTCTTTCCCAGGCAGCATTTTTGTGGCTGCTTGCAGGCGGTCTGATCTATACTGTCGGCGGTGTGATCTATGCATTAAAACTGCCGGTGTTCAACGCGAAGCACAGTCAGTTTGGCTCCCATGAAGTATTTCATCTGTTTGTCATGGCTGGAAGCATCTGCCATTTTGTATTCATGTATCAGTATGTAGCGTGAAAAATAAAACGATTGCCGGATAGATTTTATGGAAAAGTTAGGTTATAATGTAACAGCAATGAAAAATGAGCAGTGACAGGCAGATGAGAAATGAAATGTCTGTATGAAGAGGAGACAGATATGAGATATACGTTGGAAAATGAAAATTTAAAAGTGGAGATTGACTCATTTGGAGCAGAGATCAAATCTGTAAAAAGAAAATCAGATAACTTTGAATATATGTGGTGTGGTGATAAAAAGTACTGGGGCAGAACATCCCCTGTATTATTTCCGTTTGTCGGTGCGCCGAAAAACAAAGAATACCGTTATGACGGAAAAACTTATACGATGGGACAGCACGGATTTGCAAGAGATATGGAGTTTACATTAGAGGCACAGACGGAAGAGAACATCTCATTTGTACTGACCGATACTGCGGAAACCTGTGAAAAATATCCATTTCATTTTGCGCTGCACATTAGTTATGAATTGTGCAAAAACGAGGTGAAAGTAAACTGGACTGTGGAAAACACCGACACAAAAGAATTATATTTTTCCATCGGTGCACATCCGGCATTCAACTGCCCGGTTCACGGAGAGGAAAATAAAACCGGATATGGTCTCAAATTTGGCGGCCTGGCAGATACTATTCATCATCATGGAAACACACCGGACGGTATGGCGGTGATGGAGGATAAAGTCCTGGCACTGAAAGATGGCTGTGTGACATTTACGGAAGGATTCTTTGATGAGTGCACTTACATGGTCGAAGGAAAACAGACCGGAGAGGTTTCCCTGCTTGACCGTGAAGGCATCCCGTATGTAACCGTAAAATTTGATACTCCACTATTTGCAGTATGGTCACCGGAAGGAAAAAATGCACCTTTCGTCTGCATTGAACCATGGTACGGAAGATGCGATGCCACAGATTTTACCGGCACATTGCAACAGCGCGACTACGAAAACATGCTGCCGCAGGGCGGAACATTCAAGGCAGCTTATAGTATTGCATATCTGTAAGATAGAGTCAGCAAAAGGTGGATCATAAAAATAAAAAACGCAAAAGCATGTAAAAAGAGCATAGCTTTTGCGTTTTTTTCATATAGTGAAACAGAATCGAAAACCTGTGGAGTGGTCAATGAATATACAGTCAAAAATGAAAACAAGAGATGCAAAAAACAATCCGGTCACTGCGGTATTGGTGTCCGTGCTGGTCATGTTCCTTTTAAGCTGCCTGTTCCTGTTACTGTTGGCTGCACTGTTATATAAGTTTGATCTGAGTGAATCGGCAGTAAAGGTGGGAATCGTTGTCATTTATATCGTCTCCGGAGTGATCGGTGGATTTTTCATGGGAAAGATCATGAAAACACAGAAATTTTTATGGGGATTTGCAGCGGGAGCCATTTATTTTTGCATTTTATTCCTGATATCAGTGCTGGTTAAACAGGGAGTCTCCATGGAACTGCCGAAAGTGGCGACAACATTTATTCTATGTGCGGCATCCGGGATGGCGGGCGGAATGATAAGTTAGTGGTTACTGTCAGTGTGCCAATTAGCATATAGACAGGACTTGCGCAGAATATCAGCGGCGTGCTATACTCAAAGAAAATGTGCATGAATGAAAAAAATTATCAATGTTTCATGCAGAAAAAGATACGCACGAGGAGGAAGACATGGAAAGACAGAAGAGACAGGGAGCAGAGTACGAGTTTTACGGAAAACTCCCGCTGAAAAAGGCAATCCCGCTAGGATTACAGCATGTGCTGGCAATGTTTGTGGGAAACCTGACACCGATCCTGATCATCTCAGGGGCATGTGGTATTGCAGGTGAGGAGTTCGGCAGTCTGCAGGTCGATCTGCTGCAGAATGCGATGCTGATCGCCGGGATCGTGACACTGATCCAGTTATTTGCGATCGGACCGGTTGGTGGAAAGGTACCGATCATCATGGGAACGAGTTCCGGATTTATCGGTGTGTTTAACAGTGTGGTTCAGGTAATGGGAGGAGGAATCCTTGCATATGGAGCCATTATGTGTGCATCCCTCATTGGTGGTTTGTTTGAGGGAATCCTTGGATTTCTGTTAAAGCCGCTCCGCAGATTTTTCCCTGCGGTTGTAACGGGAACCGTTGTACTGTCGATCGGATTGTCACTGATCGCGGTCGGCGTCAATTCTTTTGGCGGCGGCAATACGGCAAACGACTTTGGTTCAGTAGAAAATTTACTGCTCGGAGCAGCTGTTTTACTGATCATTGTAGCAGTGAAACACTGGATGAAAGGTATGGCGAGTGCATCATCGATCCTGATCGGTATTGTGGCAGGCTATATCATTGCTGCGATCATGGGACTGGTACTGCCGACAACAGCAGTCAATGCGGATGGTGTGGAATACACAAAAGCCTGGGTGTTAAACTGGGATAAGGTTGCAAATGCAGCCTGGTTTTCCGTTCCGAAATTAATGCCGGTCAAACTGGTATTTGACTGGAGAGCAATCATTCCGGTTCTGATCATGTTTGTTGTTACCGCGGTTGAAACAGTCGGAGATATCTCCGGTGTTATGGAAGGTGGAATGGGCAGAGAAGCTACCGACAAAGAACTTTCCGGCGGTGTCATCTGTGATGGAATTGGTTCTTCGCTTGCAGCACTTTTTGGTGTTCTGCCGAATACTTCTTTCAGTCAGAATGTAGGACTTGTCACAATGACGAAAATCGTAAACCGTATGGCGCTTGCATCCGGAGCCGTATTCCTGATTTTATGTGGTTTATTCCCGAAACTTGCAGCACTGATTTCAATCATGCCGCAGAGTGTACTTGGAGGAGCTGCCGTTATGATGTTTTCATCCATCGTGATCAGCGGAATCCAGCTTATTACCAAAGAACCGATGACGATGCGCAATATCACGATCGTCTCCGTCGCATTGGGACTTGGCTATGGAATCGGATCCAGCAGCGGCATCCTTGCACATCTGCCGCAGGGCATCCAGCTGATCTTTGGCGGTTCCGGTATTGTTCCGGCAGCCATTGTGGCGATCATCTTTAATATTATCCTGCCGAAGGATGCGGAATAAAAAAAACTTCCCATATGAAAAAAGTTATGTTATACTGTATAAGTTAACAGAACTCCGCGCGAAAGCGAATAAATACATAGTATTACGGGGAGCGGGCAAATGGCGTATCCCATGTGTGCGGAAATTACAAAAAAGGAGAGAAGCATCATGAAACATGTAAAGACATTAAATACCAAGAGATTACAGAACACAATCAAAAAAGGCGGCTGCGGCGAGTGCCAGACATCCTGCCAGTCTGCATGCAAAACATCCTGTACAGTAGGAAACCAGAGCTGCGAGCACAAATAAGATTTGAGCTGGTACAGCCGGGCATGCATAGCATGGTAAAAATTGTGCATATGAGTGCCGGATATGCCATCATGGCATCATACAAAATGACTGTGTGATACAACGATGAAAATCATACGGTCGTATATAAGTGAAATCTGCAAACGACCGTTCGCATAGCGTGCGGTCATTTGTACGTTTTATCGGCAACATTAAAATGCCGTAATACTTGAAAAAAATATATTGATTTGCAGAAAACTTTAAATGTTTTGCTGTAAAATCAGATAGAAAGAGAGGAAATATTATAGTGGTTCATCAGTATAAGAACAACGGCTATGATATTGTTTTAGATGTAAACAGCGGAGCGATTCATGTGGTGGATGACGTGACTTATGATGTCATTGAGATGATCGATCAGAGCCAGCCGGAATCGTATGCAAGGGATGAGATCGTATCTGCACTGTCCGGAAAATACGGCAAAGAGGAAGTGGAGGAAGCAATCGATGAAGTCCAGACATTGATCGATGAGGAGTCACTTTTTACAAAGGACACTTACGAAAACTATATCATGGATTTCAAAAAACGCCCGACGGTTGTCAAGGCACTCTGCCTGCATATTGCACATGACTGCAACCTGGCATGTCAGTACTGCTTTGCTGAGGAGGGAGAGTACCATGGAAGAAGGGCACTGATGTCCTTTGAAGTTGGAAAGAAAGCACTGGATTTCTTAATTGCCAATTCAGGTAACAGACGAAATCTTGAGGTGGATTTCTTTGGCGGCGAGCCGCTTATGAACTGGCAGGTCGTAAAAGACTTAGTTGCCTATGGAAGAGAGCAGGAAAAGCTGCATGGCAAGAATTTCCGTTTTACACTGACCACAAATGGTGTGCTTTTAAATGACGAGATCATGGAATTCTGTAATAAAGAGATGGCAAATGTGGTCTTAAGTATCGATGGAAGAAAGGAAATTCATGATAAGATGCGTCCGTTCCGCAAAGGGGCAGGAAGTTATGATCTGATCGTTCCAAAGTTCCAGAAATTTGCAGAGAGCAGACATCAGGACAAATATTATGTGCGTGGTACATTCACACACTACAATCCTGATTTTGCAGCAGATGTACTTCATCTTGCGGATCTTGGTTTCAAACAGATCTCCGTGGAGCCGGTAGTTGCAGAACCGAGTGAACCGTATGCGATCACAGAGGAAGATCTTCCACAGCTGTTTGAGGAATATGACAAACTTGCAGCGGAGATGGTAAGACGTCACAAAGAGGGAGATGATTTTAATTTCTTCCATTTTATGATCGATCTTGAGGGCGGTCCATGTGTGGCAAAACGTCTGTCCGGCTGTGGTTCAGGAACCGAGTACCTTGCAGTGACACCATGGGGAGATTTTTATCCATGTCACCAGTTTGTCGGCAATGAAAAGTTTTTACTTGGCAATGTGGATGAAGGTATAAAAAATACAGAGATCCGTGATGAGTTTAAGTGCTGTAATGTCTATGCAAAAGAAAAATGCAGAAAATGTTTCGCAAGATTCTACTGCAGCGGCGGATGTGCAGCAAATGCGTATAATTTCAGCGGTGACATCTGTGGGGCATATGATATCGGATGTGAATTGCAGAAAAAACGTATTGAGTGCGCGATCATGATTAAGGCTGCCGAGGCCGATTGTGAATAAATAAGAAACAGGAAGGAAAAAGAAAATGAAAAAGAGTAAAGCAGCAGTCATATTAGTTGCGATTCTCGCTGCATTTGCGGGACTTGCCTATTATGCATCTATTATTCTTTCATCGACTGGTATTGGGGAAGAAATGAGTATTCCGCTTGGACTTGATCTGTCCGGTGGTGTATCGATCACCTATCAGGTCATGGATGAAAATCCGAGCGCAGAGGATATGAGTGATACGATTTACAAACTCCAGAAGCGTGTGGAAAGTTACAGTACAGAGGCATCCGTATATCAGGTTGGAGATGATCGTATCGCCGTTGAGATCCCGGGTGTTACGGACGCAAGCAAGATTTTGGAAGAACTTGGTAATCCGGGTTCCTTAGAGTTCCAGCTTTCAGATGGTACCGTATTTATGACGGGTGACCAGGTGGCAGATGCACAGGCTGCAACAACCACAGATCAGTATGGAAACAAGCAGTATGTGGTACAGCTTACACTGACAGATGAGGGAGCAAAGACTTTCGGAGAAGTTACTTCTGAAAACGTCGGAAAAGCACTTCCAATCGTATACGATGGAGAAGTTATCAGTTATCCGACTGTTCAGGAGGCAATTACCGGAGGTACTGCACAGATTTCCGGTCAGAGCACCTTTGAAGAGGCACAGACTTTAGCAACACAGATCAGAATCGGTTCTCTTTCCCTGCAGTTATCAGAGTTAGAGTCCAGTGTGGTAGGAGCACAGCTTGGAAGCCAGGCAATCTCCTCCAGTTTAAAAGCGGCAGCAATCGGTCTTGTGATCGTAATGGTATTTATGATCATTGTATATGCAGTTCCGGGTGTCGCAGCAGCTTTAGCACTTGCAATTTATACAGCACTTGTGATTGCAACTTTATACTTATTCGAGATCACATTAACATTACCTGGTATTGCCGGTATTATCTTAAGTATTGGTATGGCAGTGGATGCGAACGTTATCATCTTTGCACGTATCCGTGAAGAAATTGCATCAGGAAAATCCGTGATTACTGCAATGAAGAATGGTTTCCACAAAGCGATGTCTGCAATCTTAGATGGTAATATCACAACATTGATTGCAGCGATTGTTCTTATGGGATTAGGTTCCGGTACTGTAAAAGGATTTGCATATACACTGATGATCGGTATTATCCTTTCCATGTTTACAGCACTTGTTGTCACAAGATGGATCCTTTATTCTTTCTACTGGTTAGGAATGAGAGATGAAAAATTCTACGGACGTGCAAAAGAGAGAAAGACGATCAATTTCCTGCAGAAGAGATATGTATTCTTTGCAATTTCTATTGCAGTTATAGCTGCCGGATTTATCGGTATGGGAGTACATAAGGCATCTGGTCAGAACTCCCTGAATTATGGACTTGACTTCATGGGAGGAACTTCCACTACTGCTGATTTCGGCAAAGAATATACGATCGAAGATATTGAAAATGATATTATCCCGGTTGTAAAAGAAGTAACTGGAGACAGCAATATTCAGGCAAACAAAGTAGAGGGAACAACTCAGATTACGATCAAGACACGTACTTTATCCAAAGAAGAGCGTGATGATCTGAATAATAAGCTGGCAGACAGTTTTGATGTAGATGAATCCACCATTACATTCCAGAGTATCAGTTCCACGATCAGTGGTGAGATGCGTGCGGATGCAGTCAAGGCGGTTATTATCTCCACAATCTGTATGCTGATCTATATCTGGTTCCGTTTTAAAGATATCCGTTTCGGTGCCAGTGCGATCATTGCCCTGATCCACGACGTACTGGTTGTACTTACCGTATATGCGCTGATGCGTATTTCAGTCGGCAATACATTTATCGCATGTATGCTGACGATCATTGGTTATTCTGTCAACGATACGATCGTTATCTTTGACCGTATCCGTGAGAACCTTGCATTAAAGCATGGAAAACAGACAAGGGAAGATCTGATGGAAGTAGCAAACCGAAGCCTGACACAGACCTTATCACGAAGCATCAACACATCCATAACAACATTTATTATGGTATTTATGCTGTTCCTTCTTGGTGTAGCAAGTATTCGTGAATTTGCGCTGCCACTGATGGCAGGTATGATCTGCGGTGCATATTCATCTATCTGCATTGCAACCGAGTTGTGGTATGTGATGAAAGTTCATCTTGGTAAAAATAAAATAACAGAATAAGATCTGTTGAAGAAAAGTGAAAGTCCTGGCAGTTATTTGCCGGGACTTTTAAGATTCATAGGAAATTACGTCCTATGAATCTTAAAGCCCTCCGGGCGGGATCACACTGCGTCGGAGATGAATTATGTCGCGGAGGCGACACCGCCGCAGGCGGTGAATCCTGTAGGACAGGATTCTATTTTAGAAAAAAGGAGAAACATATGGATACGATCGCAGCTTATCTGATCTTTTTAAATCTGGTGGGCTTCCTTATTATGGGAGAGGATAAAAGAAGGGCGAAAATGCATCGATGGCGGATCTCAGAAAGAATGTTGTTTTTAGTCAGCATTTTAGGCGGCAGTATCGGAACGTGGGCGGGAATGTATGTGTTCCGCCACAAGACGAGACACTGGTATTTTGTTATGGGAATGCCGCTGATCCTCATTTTACAGATCGCAGGTGCCATCTGGCTTTATCGTCAGGGCTTATATCATTTATAATAATTTGATATAACTATTCTGGCATTTGGAATTGCCAAAAAAAGGAAAGTCATATATAATGATAAACATAGCAAAAAACAAGTGTTTTTCGTAGAAAGACACATTGATCAAACAGCAAAGAAAGGGAGAATTACGGATTATGTATACACTGGAAGATATTCAGGCAGTTGATATGGAAGTGGCAAATGCCATCACCGATGAATTTGAACGTCAGAACAGTCATATTGAGCTGATTGCATCCGAAAACTGGGTAAGCAAGGCAGTGATGTCGGCGATGGGCAGTGTTCTTACAAATAAATATGCAGAAGGTTATCCGGGGAAAAGATATTACGGCGGATGTGAGTGTGTGGATGTTGTAGAGGAACTTGCAAGAGAGCGTGCGAAAGAGCTGTTTGGCTGTGAGTATGCGAACGTACAGCCACATTCCGGTGCACAGGCGAATATGGCTGTACAGTTTGCCATCTTAAAACCGGGTGACACGGTCATGGGAATGAACTTAGATCACGGCGGACATTTGACACACGGAAGCCCTGTAAACTTTTCCGGTACTTATTTTCACATTGTACCTTACGGTGTCAATGACGAGGGATTTATTGATTATGACAAAGTAGAAGAGATCGCGATGGAGTGCAAGCCGAAGATGATCATCGCAGGTGCAAGTGCTTATGCGAGAACCATTGATTTCAAGAGATTCCGTGAGATCGCAGATGCATGCGGAGCAGTTCTGATGGTCGATATGGCACATATCGCAGGACTTGTCGCTGCAGGACTTCATCCAAGCCCAATCCCGTATGCACACGTTGTCACAACCACAACACACAAGACACTGCGTGGACCGCGTGGAGGTATGATCTTATCCAGTCAGGAAATCGCAGACAAATATAACTTTAACAAAGCTATTTTCCCTGGAATCCAGGGCGGACCTTTGATGCATGTGATCGCAGCGAAAGCAGTCTGCTTTAAGGAGGCACTTCAGCCGGAGTTTAAAGTATACCAGCAGAATATCATTGACAATGCACAGGCACTCTGCAAGGGACTGTTAAGCCGTGATATTAAAATCGTATCCGGCGGTACAGACAATCACCTGATGCTTGTTGATCTGACAAATTATGATCAGACCGGAAAGGCAGTGGAGAAACTTCTCGATTCTGTCAATATTACCTGCAACAAGAATACGATCCCGAACGATCCGAAATCCCCATTCGTAACAAGCGGTGTACGTCTTGGAACGCCGGCAGTTACTTCCCGTGGACTAAACACAGAGGATATGGATCAGATTGCAGAGGCAATCGCCATGATGATCAAGGAGGGTGAACCGGCAGCTGATAAAGCGTGTGCAATCGTAAAATCGCTGACAGAGAAATATCCGCTGGAGAGATAAAAGAGAATAGAATATAATTTAATAATGAATAAAAAATGAGGAACCTGTTTCGTGACAGGTTCCTCTTTTTTTGTGACCTTTGAGTTTGTTATTTTACATCATCTGCAATACGGTACAGTGTGTACGAGGTAGAAATCGTATTTTTATTTTTATCGAGATATGTGATTTTCACGATTGTCGGTGCCATAATATCACCATCACGGCTGTATGACTCATAAGAGTAAGTACCATATGCGTAAGAGTAGTCATGTCCGTAATAGTATCCATAATGTCCTAACTGGATACTCTTTCCATTTTTTACCTTTTTTGTTATCTCGGAGTTTGAATAAGTGGTTGAATAGGAAGAATTTGTTTTTGCAACTGGCTTGCTGTAAGTAGAGTATTCGATCTTCTTTAATTTATAACCCTTGTTCATTTTGACATTGACTTTGACAGAATTTTTATTGTAGACTGCCTTTGCGTAATCATATTCTTTGTTGTTAAAAGTTACACTCTTAAAAGGACTATTGTTAGAGAATGTCGGCTCGGTTACATTGACTTTGACAGTAAATTTTTTAATCTTTTTATTCTGTGCATTATATACATCAAAAGATACTGTGTATTTACCGGTTTTCTTGGCATAGACACCAACGTATCCGGAATTACTGGAGCTGGAAAGTGAAAGTCTTGTTACTTTGGCTTTCAGGTTTTTGCTCGATGTTTTGATATTTTTGATGTTTTTTCCGTTTGTACCGAGCTGTACGGAGATAGCCGAATCATTGACCATCGGATAATTTTTGTAATAAGAAACATCTACAGCCTTTGGGGCGCTTGGACCTGTTGCAGCAGATACCGGCGCAGAAGGGATCAGTAATAATCCGGCGCACAGGCAAAGTGTAAGAACAGCGCAAGTAATTTGCTTAAATAATTTCATATCAGATATCCTCCTGTTGGATTATTTTGCAAGACGGGAAATGGAATAAATACTCTCACATTCCTGCTTGGTATATTTGTCGATATAAGTAATAGTGATCTTGGTACGCGCAGCAAGTGAGGTAGAATAGTTTCTGCCGCTGGAATATGAATTATCAAATATATATGCGTACTCGCCAAGCTTTAAGGTGCTGTTGTTTTTCATTGTTTTTACAACTTCTTTACCTGCAAATTTGACAGATTTGACTGGCAGGTCATTTTTTACATATACTGTTACTTTACCCGAAGAAAGTTTGTTTCCTGATTTATCGCAGATATTATAGGTGACTTTGTATTTACCGGTTTTTTTGGCATAGAGGCCGATAGACGCAAAGGTATCCGTGTATGTATCGTCTGAACTGGTAGTATAATAGTGGGTGTTTTTTGCAATCAGATTTTTACTGCTGGTTTTGATGTTTTTGATATAACATACTTTGGCTTTTGGCAGATTGACATAGATTGCAGAACTGTCGAAAGAATTACTGGACATGCGAAGTACAGTGGTGGTCGGTTTGTTCCTGACGGCTGCGGATACCGTTGACTGCGGCTGCAGTAAAAGCATCCCGGCACAGAGACAGAAAGCTAAAAATAAGCTGACTGTTCGTTTGAAAATTTTCATAAGTGAATCCTTCTTGTTTATAAATATTTTATAGATGTTACAAAAACATTATAATATGAAGGAAAATTTTATACAATCATAAATTAAAAAATAAATAAGGGAATTTTAAGAAAATTTATAGCATTATATCAGGTAATTTTGATATGCCCAAACTTGTATTTTATGTCAGGTTATTTTATAATTGCATACAATAGATTGTGTATTTTATGAGCGGGGGGAGAGAAGAAAAAACAGAAACCCAGCCTGCCTGTAAAATATGCAGAAACGAGGAATATATGAAAAAACAGAATAAAGGAGTTCCGACAAACCGTGATATCCGTTGGGACAGACTTGATAATACAGCACACCTTTTTCCGGTCATTGCCGGGGAGAGCATGAGCAATGTGTACAGGATCAGTGTTACACTGAAAGAGGAGATCAATCCGGAATTACTGCAGAGGGCACTTGATATGGTGCTTCCGAAGTTTGACGGGTTTAACTTAAGACTGCGGCAGGGGGTGTTCTGGTATTATTTTGAGGAAAATGGAAAGCCGGCGCCGCGTGTGCGGGAGGAAAGTGCGTTTCCGTGCCGCTATATTCGGCAGAATAAAAATCACAGCTATATGTTCCGCGTAACCTATTATAAATACCGCATCAATCTCGAGGTATTTCATGTGCTCACTGACGGTATGGGCGGCATCAATTTTCTCAAGGAGCTGACCTATCAGTATTTAAGACTGGTGCATCCGGAACTGAAGGAGAAGCTGGGAGATAAGTTAAGCAGCGACACATCCATGAACCGTGAGGACAGCTTCCTTAAAAATTACAAGCACAGCTATGCCAAGGGATATAAGACAAAGAAAGCATATCTTATCAAAGGGGAAAAATTACGAACCGATGAATTTGGAGTGATTCATGGATTTGTAAAGATTCCGGCATTGAAAGAGGTATGTCATAAATATGGTGTCAGCATCAATGAGTATCTGGTTGCGGCATTTGCTTACAGCGTATATCGGGAATATCTGCATGGCATGCCGGACAAACGTCCGATTCGTGTGGCGGTTCCGGTGAATTTAAGACCATATTTTAATTCCATTACCACCAAGAACTTTTTTACGGTAGTATCTGCAGAGTTTGAACCGGTGGAGGATTCCTATACGTTTGAAGAAGTATTGAAGATTACTACAGAGAGTCTTCATCAACAGATTAATAAAGAGCATTTAGAGGAACTGTTTTCCTATAATGTTTCCAATGAAAAATTATTGGTTGCAAGAGCAGTACCGCTGTTTTTGAAAAATCTGGCGATGCGCTATGTATACACAACCTCTGCGCTTGCAAACACAGCGACGGTGACCAATATCGGGAATATCTCCGTAAGCGAGGAGTATCGTCCTTATGTGGAGATGTTCCATGCGTTTCTTGCCATGTCCAAAGGGCAGCACTTAAAGGGAACGATCTGTTCCTACGGGGATACGCTGGTATTCAGTTTCAGTTATGATCTGACCGACGCGTCGGTGCAGAGAGGTTTTTTCAGAAAAATCGCGGCAGACGGGATTGCGGTTGAGATAGAGACGAATGGAGTAAATTATGAGTAGATGCAAGCAATGTAATGTGGAAATATTAGACGAGACGGAGCGCTGTCCGCTTTGCCATTCGGTGCTGGAGAAGACGGTTGAGGTGGAAAACATGTATCCGAATGTGCGGACGATGACGAGGCGTCTGGCGTTGCTTAGCCGCATCTATCTGTTCGTGGCGATTCTTGTGGAGGCGCTTTTGATCTATCTGAATGTACTCAGCGACTCGGAGATGTTCTGGAGTGCGATTCCGGGGCTGGCGATGTTGTACGGCTATCTGGTGCTGCGCTATGCCATATTGGGAAAATCCGGCTACAAGGGCAAGATCATCGTGTTGACGCTGATCGCCATCCTGATGGTTGTGGCGATTGACTTCGTGGTGGGGTACCGCGGCTGGTCTGTCAACTATGCGCTTCCATCCGCCATTCTTTTAGTGGATGCGGGAATTCTCGTTCTGATGTGCATCAACCGGCGCAACTGGCAGAGCTACATGATGTGGCAGATTTTTATGATTCTCTGCAGCGTTGTCCCGCTGGTCTTGTATGCGGTGGGGATCGTGACGGCGCCGATTCTTGCCTTGCTGGCGTTTGCATTTTCTACGGCACTGTTTTTGGGTACGCTGATCATAGGAGACCGGAGGGCAAGGACGGAACTGCGGCGAAGATTTCATGTCCGCTGACGCGGCTGTTTTGCTGTCCGGCGGCGCAGCTGTTTTCTGACAGCGGAAAATAGAACAGAGGTACAGTGAATGAGAGAAAATGAGGCGAGTATCCGCGGCAGAGTCGTGAGGGATCTGATCGCGCATACGACGAATGATTTGCTGATTGGGAAAAAGATAAAAAATGGGGAACTCCGCAAACAGATCGGAACGGCGGAACCTCCGTGGAAGTGTCCGGAATGCTTTACCATGCAGACGATCGAGATGGAACATTTTACCATGGAGCTTTTAGAGTCGAAGGAGAATGCGAACCGCGACAAAATCATTTTGCAGCTGCACGGCGGCGGATATGTCGGGGCGATGCGCAATGCATACCGCATGTTTGCCGGATTGTACAATGAGGTCAGCCACGGCATGAGCGTGCTCACGCCGGATTACCGCGTGGCACCGGAGCATCCGTATCCGGCGGCGCTCGAGGATGCCGTGTGCGCGTATGAATGGCTACTTGCGCAGGGATGGTTTTCGGAGCAGATCATTGTGGCGGGAGATTCGGCGGGCGGCGGACTTGCGATGGCACTCTGCCACTATCTGATCAATCACGGCAGACAGCTTCCGTGCGGAATCATTGCCATGTCGCCGTGGACGGATCTGACGGCAAGCGGGGAGTCTTACGATACCAACTACGAGAGGGATCCCCTGTTTGGAAAGACCAGGGACAGCCTGATCTACAATCGGGATTATGTGGGAGACCACGACCCGATGGATGAATATATATCACCGATGTTTGGCGATTTCAGAGGATTTCCGCCGATGCTGATACAGGTGGGATCGTATGAGATGCTGTTGTCGGATTCTGTGGATGTCGCCGCGAAGGCGAGAGGACAGGGCGTAAAAGTGCGCTTAAGTATCTATGACGGGATGTTCCACATTTTCCAGATGGCAGCAAAGATGCTGCCGGAATCCAGAAAAGCGTGGGTCGAGATCGGTAAATTTATCGAGATTCTGCTCCGGGAATAGGGAGCACCTGTCTAGTGCTTAGACAGGTGGCTCACATCCATGTATACAGGCAGACCGTTGTGATAGGAGACCTGCGATTCGCCAAGAATCAGCGGAGCAAGATAGTCGAGCAGAGGCTGTTCGATGTCGTTGCCGGCACTGTTGATCCACTCTCTCGGAACGCTCTTTGCCTCGTTGGCGATCTGGCGGATTTCCGCATAGGAGTAATCCACGGTATACGGTGCGTTTGAAGTGCGCTCGATGGTGACCATGGAAGCTGTCACACCCTCCTCGGAGAGTGCGACGGCTTTTTTGCCGAGTGCGAAAGATTCGTCTAAGTCTGTCTGGGAAGCCAGATGTGCGGCACAGCGCTGCAGGACATTGATTTCCACGGAACGCACCTTGACACCAAGCTTTTCCTTGACAAGGAACTCAAGTGTCTTGCCGGCGCCGCTTAACTGACTGTGACCGAACGTGTCGATGGACTGCTCGGACGCGCTGATGTAATTGCCGGAGGCGTCGCGGATGCCCTCGGACACTGCGACGATGACATTGTTGCGCTCGAAAAGGAGACGCTTGACGTCTAAAAGGAAATCCTCCGGGTCGAAAGCGACTTCCGGAAGATAGATTAAGTGCGGGGCGGTGTTGTATCCGTTGCGCGCGAGTGCCGCGGCAGCGGTCAGCCATCCTGCGTCGCGTCCCATGATCTCAACGATGGTCACGCTTTTGACCGCGTAGATAAAGGTGTCGTGCGCGATCTCTAAGAGCGAGGAGGCAATGTATTTTGCGGCAGAGCCAAAGCCCGGGGTGTGATCGGTCTCGCAGAGATCATTGTCGATGGTCTTCGGGATGCCGATAATGCGGACGGAACTGCCGATGCGTTTTCCGTACTCGGACAGCTTTAACACGGTGTCCATGGAATCATTGCCGCCGATATAGAAAAACGCTTCAATGTGGTAAGTTTCAAACTGCTTAAATATGAAGACATAGGGTGAATCATCATCCAGATAATGGGGAAGTTTGTAGCGGCAGGAGCCTAAGTACATCGCAGGTGTCTGCGCAAGGCGGGAAAGATATTCCGGATGACCGTCCATAAGCTCCGTGAGGTTGAGAAGGTCATCGTTTAAAATACCGGTGATTCCGTTGAGCGAGCCGTAAACGGTGTCGTACATGGAAGAGGCGGACACGCTGTCAATGACACCGGCAAGACTTGCGTTGATCGCAACGGTAGGACCGCCGGACTGGGCTACCATACAATTTTTCTGATTCATAACGAACTCCTTATGTGTAAATATATCAATGTCAGATTGTTCCGAAAATGGTCATTTCGGAAATCAAACATTATCATACCCAAAATACGCGGGATTATCAAGATTGAATTTAGATAGAAAGAGACGGACGGAAAGATGAAAATGTGTACATTGTGTCCTAGAAACTGCGCAGTGGACCGTGCGGGCGGAGAGCGCGGCATCTGCGGACAGACCG
>OMGY01002013.1_pt1 | contig 16302 bp, 10 predicted proteins | sample 1674461 | NCBI WGS metagenome assembly OMGY01 (sample SAMN05578579, study PRJEB25193) | human gut metagenome | biome: Human Microbiome; feature: human-associated habitat; material: feces | host: Homo sapiens | place: USA:Birmingham
AACACGGAAAAGAACAACAGGGTCTATGTACACGGCGAAATCGTCAGCGAGGCTAAATTCTCGCACGAGGTGTTCGGCGAGGGCTTTTACGAATTTTATATAAAAGTCCTTCGCCTTTCGGGCCAGGCAGACATACTGCCCGTGACCGTATCCGAGCGCATAATGACGCCCGATATGGAGGTAGGCGCGCAGATAAGCGCGCTCGGGCAGTTCCGCTCTTACAACAAGCTCGAAGGCGGCAGGTCACGCCTTATGCTCACGGTGTTCGTGCGCGAACTTTTGGAAGAGCCGCAGGGCAAAAACCCCAACAGCATAGTGCTTTCGGGCTATATCTGCAAACCGCCCGTCTACCGCACCACTCCCTTTAACCGCGAAATCGCGGATATTCTCGTCGCGGTCAACCGCGCCTACAACAAATCCGACTACATTCCCTGCATCGCATGGGGGAGAAACGCCCGTTTCGTCAAAAACCTCTCCGTCGGAGACAAAGTGGCGATCTCGGGACGCATCCAAAGCCGAGAATATCAAAAGCGGCTCTCCGAAACGGACGTCAGGACGATGACCGCCTATGAAGTCTCCGTCTCCAAGCTCGCCGCGTTCGACAACGCCGAGGATTTCGATATAGACAGCGAATTCGATTTATATACCTTACAGAGCCACGCGCAAGGAGAGGGCTCGCAGATGAACGTCAATATCGTGTAACTCCTGTTCAATGCGTACCTGCCCCGCTCGTTTTCAAAAACGAGCGGGGCAGGTTTTCTTATGCGAAAAAGTTGCGGGAACTTAAAAAGAATTATATTTTTTCGGGATTCGAATATTTTGCGGTCGGAGAAAGAAATTTTACTTGACAAATATGTGAAAAAAGTGATATTATAGTAAAAATTATAAAAACAGAACAATGCCCCCCTTTTTGCGAAACAAGAAGCTCGAAACGGGTCTTTCCATAAGGGGGATTTTTTCGGGCTTGACGGACAAAAATCGCTCCGATTCGCGCGGCGAAAGAACCCCGGTGCGACTTTCGAAAACAGGAATCGACGGCTGATGCCGTACAAATAATTCTACCAAGGAGACTGGAAAGATTATGCAACTCGTTTACAAAGTAAAAGACCGACCTCCCGTGGGCAAATTGCTCATCGCCGCCTTGCAACAGCTCTTGGCGATTCTCGCCGCTACCATCGCCGTTCCCGCGGCCATAAACGCCCAGTTCCCCGATGCGAATATGTCGGCTTCCGCCGCTTTGCTCGGCGCGGGCGTCGGCACGATCGTGTATCTTCTGTTTACCAAATTCAGAAGCCCCGTGTTCCTCGGCTCTTCGTTCGCCTTTCTCGGCTCGATGTCGGCGGCGTTTGCGGGCGGCGTGTCCATGTCGGCGGGCTATCTCGGGCTTCTGATCGGCGCGGCATTTGCGGGGCTTGTCTATGTGGTGATCGCAGTTATCGTCAAATTTGCCGGCGTCAAATGGATCAACAAATTGATGCCCGCCGTCGTCATCGGTCCCACGGTGGCCATCATCGGGCTTTCGCTTGCGGGCAACGCGATCGGCGATCTCATGAAGGGCAACGTGTTCAACGCGGGCGACGCTATGCTCTGTTCCCCCTACGTCGCGCTGCTCTGCGGCCTCGTTACGCTGGCGGTCACGATGATCTGCTCGGTCTATGGCAAAAAAAATCTTAAGCTTTTCCCCTTCGTTATCGGTATTCTCGCGGGCTACGCCTTAGCGGCGATCTTTACAGGGATCGGCGCCGCGGCAAATGTCGATGCGCTGAAGATCATCGATTTTTCTAAGTTCAAGTCCATGAAATGGCTGCCCGATTTCTCCTTTATTCAGGCGTTCAAAGGCGGTTACAGCTTCGGGGACGGCGGTTCCGTAGGGACGTTTATCGGGACGATCGCAGTGGCCTACGTGCCCGTCGCTTTCGTGGTTTTCGCAGAGCACATCGCGGATCATAAAAATCTTTCCTCGATTATCGGCACCGAGCTTCTCGAGGACCCCGGGCTTTCGAGAACCCTTCTCGGCGACGGCGTCGGCTCGATCTGCGGCGCGTTCTTCGGCGGCTGTGCAAACACCACCTACGGCGAGTCCATCGGCTGCATCGCCATCACCGGCAACGCTTCCATCGTTTCCATCCTCACCGCGGCACTCGGCTGCATGGTGCTTTCCTTCTTCACTCCGTTCGTCGTGTTCATTAACTCTATTCCGAAGTGCGTCATGGGCGGCGCGTGCATCGCGCTCTACGGCTTCATCGCCGTTTCCGGTCTCCAGATGCTCCACCGTGTTGATCTCGGCAACAGTAAGAACCTGTTCGTTGTCAGCTCCATCCTCGTCTGCGGCATCGGCGGTTTGTACTTCGGCTTTGGCACGAACAGCATCACCGGCGGCGCTCTGCTGAACATCACGTCTTTGGCTGTTGCCCTCATCGTCGGCATTGTCACGAACCTCATCGTCAATAACGGCAAGCTCAGCAGCGGCGAGGACGGTCTTAGCAGTGCAGCTTCCGAAATGGGAAAGGTAGACCCGGAAACCACCGAGATTCCCTCTCGTAAAAGCAAAAAGAAGTAATTCTTCAAAAAATAGCGTTAACTGAAACACACAGCGCCCGGGCTTCACGGCTCGGGCGTTTTTCTGTTGTAAAGGAATTCGACTTGCTTTTTTTCCGTCATCCGATATAATAGTAAAAGATACCGGAAGAAAGGGGGAGAGCACCGTGCGGAAACGAAAAAAATACAGCCCCATCCAAAAGCCGCGTCCGCTGCATTTGGAGCGCATTATGAACCTAAAGCGTTGGACGGGCATTCTGCTTATCTGCGCCGCCGCTTTCATGGCGCTTGCACTGTTCGTCATGTGGGGTTTGCCGGTGCTTTTCCCGCCCGAAGATCCGGAGGATTCCCTGCCGCAGGCCACCGTACCGCCCACCGCGTCCCCCGCTGCAAGCACGGAGGAAAACGACCTGCCCGTGCTCGAGGACAGCGTGAATCTGTTCGTCATCAACGAAGACCACCCTGCGGACGCGGGTTTCGCCCCCGAGGAGACCGCCGAGTTTGACAGCGTCACGGTCGATGCCCGCATTGTGCCGGCACTCACCGCACTGTGCGATGCCGCAAAGGCAGACGGTGTCACGCTCAAGTTTTCCGGCGGCTATGTGTCCTATGCAGAGCAGGAATCGCTTTATAACGCCGAAGTCGAGCGCCTTATCGCGGCAGGTTCCACCAAGATTATGGCGCGCGAAGACGCAAAATCCACCGTGTCCGCGCCCGGCACAAGCGACCTGCAAAGCGGCCTGTGCGTTACCGTGCAGGACGACCCCGCAACGTTTTCGACAACGGATACCTACGGCTGGCTGCAAAGAAACATGGCGCATTACGGCTTTGTGTTCCGCTATCCAGCCGGAAAAGAGGATGAAACCGGAATTAAACGCAATGATCTTGTCCTGCGCTATGTCGGCACAGAGCACGCCGCCGCCATCCGCAGACTCTCCTTTTGCCTCGAAGAATACCTTCGCTACATCGGCGCCTAACGAAAAAAACGGATGCTTTCGGGAAGAAAAAGAAAAAAGTTTTCTGTTTTTTTGAAAAAGACCTTGCATTTTAGAATTTTTTGTGCTAACATAATTAGCGCTATGTTTATGTGTTAACTTCGCTGTTAACCGACTAACCGCAGATCAACCGAAAGAGGTGACAGATATGAAGAATATACATCCGGACTACCAGGAAACGACCATTACCTGCGCATGCGGCAATGTGATTCACACGCGTTCCACAAAGAAGGACATCCGCGTTGAAATTTGCTCCAAGTGCCATCCGTTCTTTACGGGTAAGCAGAAGCTGGTTGATACAAGCGGTCGTGTTGATATGTTCAACAAGCGCTACGGTATCACGAAGTAAATTTATATGGATCGTTCAGGGCGGTGCTCTTTCGGGCATCGCCCATTTTTTCTCCAAAGGCAAATCGCGTTCGTTTCAAAACAGAGGGGAGCGGTAAAAATGGCAGAGTACAAAACCGTGCGGAAAAACGCGCAGGACCAGTTTGTGGAAAAGCGATCGCGTTTCATCGGCTATGCCTGCCCGGTGCAGACCGAGCAGGAGGCGCTCGATTTCATCACGTCCAAAAAATCCGAGCACTGGGATGCCAGTCACAACGTCTATGCGTATATCCTGCGCGACGGCACCATGCGCTTTTCGGATGACGGCGAGCCGCAGGGCACGGCCGGTATGCCGGTGCTGGATGTCCTGCGCAAAAGCGGCGTTACGGATGTCGTCACGGTTGCCACGCGCTATTTCGGCGGCATTCTGCTCGGGGGCGGCGGTCTCGTTCGTGCGTATTCGCACACCGCGTCCATCGCCCTGCAGGCGGCACAGATCATTACCATGCGAGAGTGCCTGCTGTTGTCGCTTACCTGCGATTACGGCCGGTACGGCCGCGTTGCATCGCTTGTTCCGGAATGCGGCGGCGTGACGGACGATACGGTCTTTGAGGAAAAAGTCACCGTCAAATTTCATTTGGCGCCCGAGCTGCTCGGCACATTCCGCAAAAAACTTGCGGATGCCACAAATGGGCAGGTCGATGTGACAGAAGACGGAAAAAAATTTTTTGAATTTGAAGAATAAAAGAAGTAATTTCGCCGTTTGCGGCGTATATAATACTATGAGGGCAAAAATCAGGGCGTTTTGCTCCGAGCTTTGCCCGTAATCCCAACGGCATCGCGCCGGCGGTCACGAAAGGGGGCGGTGGAATGCCGTTGCCGGAGTCCTTTATGCAGGACTTAAAATCGCGCTGCGACATTACAGACATCGTTTCCTCGTATGTCAACCTAAAGCGGCGCGGCAAAAACATGGTGGGACTGTGTCCCTTCCACAACGAAAAATCACCGTCCTTCAACGTCTACCCGGAGAATAACTCGTTTTACTGTTTCGGCTGCGGCGCGGGCGGCGATGTCATCACATTCATCCGTAAGATTGAAAATCTCGATTACATCGAGGCCGTGAAAATGCTCGCGGACCGCGTGGGGCTGCAAATGCCGGAGCAGGGCGTGGACGATTCCATGAGCCGCCTGCGTCAGCGCGTGCTGGAAATCAACCGCGAATCCGCCCGCTTTTTCCACAGCGCGCTTTTAAGCCCGGAGGGTAAGCCGGGGCTTGATTATTTCGCGCGCAGACGCCTGCCCATGAAAATGATCCGCCATTTCGGGCTCGGCTGGGCGCCGGAAAGCCGCTTTGCGCTCGTTAATCACCTGCGCTCCAAGGGCTATTCCGAGCGCGAGATGATTGCGGCGAACGTCGCGGTGGAGACGCGCTCCGGCCGCGCGATGGATCGTTTCCACGCACGCGTCATGTTTCCTATCATTGATCTGCGCGGCAACGTGGTCGCGTTCGGCGGGCGCATTTTGACAAACGAAAAGCCGAAGTACATAAATACATCGGATACCCCGGTCTACCACAAGAGCAGCGGTCTTTTCGCGATGAATTTTGCAAAAAACGCGCTCGAAAACGACCGCATCATTTTGGCTGAAGGCTATATGGACGTCATCTCGCTGCACAAAGCGGGCATTGAAAACGCCATTGCGTCGCTCGGCACGGCACTCACCGCAGAGCAGGCGCGCATCATTGCCCGCTATGCGAAAGAGGTCGTCATTTGCTACGATTCCGACGAAGCCGGTCAAAAGGCCGCACAGCGCGCCATTCCCATTCTGCGCGGCGCAGGGCTTTTGGTGCGCGTCATGGCCGTGCCCGGCAACAAAGACCCGGACGAGTTCATCAACGCATGCGGTGATGAAGGCGCGGCGCGTTTCCGTAGGCTCATTGAGCAAAGCGGCAACGATGTGGAATACCGCCTTGCAAAGCTGAAAAGCGGGTATGATTTAAGCAACGAAAACGGGCGTATTCAATACCTGATGGCCGCCGTAGAGCTGCTGGCGGGCCTTGAAAACGCCATTGAGCGCGACGTGTACGTCAGTCGCCTTTCGCAGGAATTGAATGTTGACAAAAACGCCATTTTGCAGCAGATGTCCGTTTCCGTGCGCAAAAAAGCGCGTGCGGCGCAGCGGCAGCAGCAAAGGGACATGACGGAGCAGCTTTCCGCGCGGCGCGATACCGTAAACCCCGAAAAGCGCCGCTATGTCCGCGTGGCCAACGCCGAAGAGCGGCTCATCGCGTGCCTTTTCCACAATAATGACCTCGCACAGAGCCTGAACCGCCGCGTGCCGCCCGAAAAATTCGTGACGGCGTTCAATCGCCGGTTATATCAGAGCCTCCTGGGCAAGATTATAAACGAAGAAACGGTCACATCACCGCAGATTACAGACTTTTCGGCGGAATGTACGCCGGACGAAATGGGCCGCCTTGCGAAGATTGTGCAGGAAAACGCCGGCATCACCGCCAAAGACGCGGAAGAATACGTGCAGATCATTTTGAGCGAAGGCGCGTTGACCGATACCGATAAGGTGCGTGGTGCGAACCCCGCCGACCTGCAGGCGCAGCTCGATGCACTGCGCAAACAGAAAAAATAGGAACGTTATGCTTTAAAACAGAATGGAGATAAAAAGGCAGCGTGCAGACGCTGCCGAGGGAATAAGGGAAAACACAGGAAAGGTATGATAAACTATGGCAGCACCCGATAAGAAAACCGTGATCCGCGATCTGATTGAGCTCGGCAAAAGCAAAGGCCAGCTCACCACAAAGGAGATCCTCGACGCCATCGGCGAATTGGATTTCGACCCGGAGCACATTGAAAAATTCTATGATACACTGGAATCGCACGGCATTGAGATTATCGATGACTTCAGCGATATCCAGATTGATGACATCGACCTTTCCAAAGTATCCGGCGCAGATACGGACGATTTTGATGCCGGCATGGGCATGGAAGGCGTCGCCATCGATGACCCGGTCAAAGTTTACCTGAAAGAGATCGGCCGCGTGCCGCTGCTTTCCTCCGAAGAAGAAGTGCGCCTTGCCATCGCCATCAAGGACGGCGACGAAGCCGCAAAGAAGCGCCTTTCCGAAGCGAACCTGCGTCTTGTCGTTAGCATCGCGAAGCGCTATCTCGGCCGTGGCATGCAGTTCCTTGATCTCATTCAGGAGGGCAATCTCGGCCTCATCAAGGCTGTTGAAAAGTTCGATTATACAAAGGGCTTCAAGTTCTCCACCTACGCAACGTGGTGGATTCGTCAGGCCATCACGCGCGCCATCGCCGACCAGGCCCGCACCATCCGTATCCCGGTGCACATGGTGGAGACCATCAATAAGGTGAAGAAGGTCTCCAGCCAGCTGCTCCACACGAGCGGCCACGAGCCGACCGCGGAGGAAATCTCCGACGAGCTCGATATGCCGGTTGATAAAGTGCGCGAGATCATGCGCGTCGCACAGGAGCCTGTCTCCCTTGAAACGCCGATCGGCGAGGAAGAGGACAGCCACCTCGGCGACTTTATCCCGGATGACGACGCACCGGCCCCGGCAGATGCCGCTTCCCATACGCTGCTGCGCGAAACGCTCGGCGATGTGCTCGATTCCCTCACCCCGCGTGAGGAAAAGGTGCTGCGCTTGCGCTTCGGCCTTGAAGACGGCAGAAGCCGCACGCTCGAGGAAGTGGGCAAGGAATTCAATGTCACCCGTGAGCGTATCCGCCAGATTGAAGCAAAGGCGCTCAGAAAGCTCCGTCACCCGAGCCGCAGCAAGAAGCTGAAGGATTTTCTGGATTGATCCCGAAAGGATAGGCACATACCATGCACATGACACTGGAAGCGGACTACGCAGTCCGCATCGTGGAATTTTTGGCCGTGAACCCCGGGCGCGCAGATGCCAAAACGATCTCGGAGCGCACAAGCGTCACGCTGCGCTTTACGCTGAAGATCCTGCGCACGCTCGTTTCGGACGGCATCGTGCGCTCGTATAAGGGCGCAAAGGGCGGCTATGAGCTTGCAAAGCCGCCGAAGGAGATCACGCTGCGCAGCGTGATCGAGGCGGTGGAGGGGCCGTATATGATTTCCCGCTGCCAGGGCGATGCGTACAGCTGCCGGCGCACCTCGTGCCGTTTGCATCACATCTACGGTGAGGTCTCGCAGCTTGTGCGCGATAAGCTGGAGTCCTACACGTTCGCGTCCATCTGTGCCTGCGAGGATACCGAGGCGGACGAAAAAGGCGAGGGGAAAGAGGCAGAAACGTAAGCGAATCCGCGTAAAAGTACACGCAAGTACATACTTAAAACGCAATAATTCGTTTTGAAAGCGGCTTTCGCTTTTTAACTTAATTTCTTCGGCATCCAAAATTCAACATAAACAAAACAAAAACCTTCCCGGTTTCGTTTCCGTTTGGAAATCGGGAAGGTTTTGCGTGTTTTTAAGCGGTATGAACGCCGTGAGACTCTGCACGGGCAAGAGCTACGGCTCAGTTTATGCGGCTGCCGCCCCATTCCACCGCTGTGAAGCCGTCGCGGGCGGGAGCGGTGAGCGTTTGCGCGGGAATGTCGACTTTCTCTTCAAGCGGTTTCCACGCCATGAAGACCCGAAGGAGCGTGTCGGGCGCGGGGGAGATATCCAGCTGCGCCACCTGCGTATAGCAGTCGGACTGAAACGCGATGAGATTATAGGGATTTTCCTGCATCTGGGGAAGCCAGTACACGATGAATTCATTCGCTTCTTTGCGGGTGAGTCCGAGGTCGCGCAAGGCATTTTCGAGGAAAGCGGCGGTGTCGCTGCCCGCTACGCAGAAGCCGTGGGAAAGGTCGTATTCCGCGTTGTCCGTGCCTTCCCAGTACAGGTAGTTATACGTTTGGCCGTCCTCGTCCGTCAGAGTACCGTCAGGTTTCGCCGAAACATGCCAGCCGGTTTTGTAATTTGGGTAGGTGCAAGTGAGCGTTCCGTCGTACGCGAGCGTAACCGAGACGTCCGTTTCTTCTTCCGGATAAAGATAAATCACCGGCTTTAACGAGAGTTGATCTTCTTCGCGTTCACGGCATGCCGAAAGCCCGCACACGAAGCTGATTGCAAGGGCCGCGGCGAAAATCTGCTTTGCGAAATGCTTTTTCATACAGTGTTCCTCTTCAAATTAAAATGATTAGCAGCGGATAAAAATAAAGCCCGATTGCAGTTTACAAGGTCCATGTGCTATCGGGTATACGGGTCAAAATTTAATTTATTCTGCTTTGGAATTTGAGAAAAGAAAAAGGGAATAAAACTCGAAAAATTTCGGGAAAAGGCTTGACAAATTCACGGATACGGTGTATCATATTATAATGTATCATCATGGATAGATATGCCATTTCTTTCTCTGATCTGCATTATAACACAGTTCCGAAAAATAATCAAGCATAATCTATAAAATTCACATGAACGGATATTCTTTCCGCCGTTTTTAAGTGATTTTGCTTAAAAACACGGGTCAAATACTAAGAATGGAGTGGTTGAGTCAATGGTGAATGTTAAGCCGGTACAGCTTGGCAAGAACACACGCATGAGCTTCTCGCACATCAATGAAGTTCTCGATATGCCGAACCTGATCGAGATTCAGAAAAATTCCTACGACTGGTTCCTGAAGGAAGGTCTGAGGGAAGTTTTTGACGACGTCTCCGGCATTACGGATTTCAACGGAAATCTGGTTCTGGACTTCGTGAACTACAAGCTCGACGAAAAACCCAATTACACGGTAACGGAATGCAAAGAGCGCGATGCTACCTATGCAGCGGCCCTGCGCGTCACTGCACGCCTTCTCAACAAGGAAACGGGCGAGATCAAGGAATCTGAAGTCTTCATGGGCGATTTCCCGCTGATGACACCGTCCGGCACCTTTGTGATCAACGGCGCAGAACGTGTTATCGTTTCCCAGCTTGTTCGTTCTCCGGGCGTCTATTATAAGATGGAGTACGATAAAACAGGCAAACAGCTTTTCTCTTCCACCGTCATTCCGAACCGCGGCGCATGGCTGGAGTACGAAAACGATGTGAACGACGTACTCTACGTGCGTATCGATAAAAACAGAAAGCTCCCGATGACCGCGTTCATCCGCGCACTCGGTCTCGGCACCGACGAAGAGATCAAGGAATACTTCGGCGAAGACGAGCGCATCCTTGCGACCATCGATAAGGATACCACGCACACCATGGAGGAAGGCCTCTTTGAGGTGTACAGAAAGCTCCGTCCGAGCGAGCCGCCCACGGTTGAAAGCGCGCAGTTCCATTTGAACGGCCTGTTCTTCGACCCGAGACGCTACGACCTCTCCAGAGTCGGCCGTTATAAGTACAATAAGAAGCTGAACCTTGCCGGCAGAATCACCGGCCGTCAGCTTTCCCGCCCGATCGTCAACCCGGCGACCGGCGAGGTGATGGCAGAAGCGGGCACCGTTGTGTCCCGCACGCTTGCCGAAGACATCGACAACGCCGGTGTGACCACCGCCTGGGTTGCCCTTGAGGACGACAAGGAGACGAAGGTCATCTCAAACGGCATGGTTGATATCGCAAAATACGTTTCCTTTGATGCAGAGGCAGAGTGCGGCATCAACGAACGTGTGCGCTACGCAGTGCTCTCCGAGATTCTCGAAGAGTGCGGCGACGACGAAGAGAAGCTCAAAGAGCAGCTCACCGCACGTCATGACGAGTTGATCCCGAACCACATCATCATTGATGATATTTTCTCCTCCATCAACTACATGACCTGCCTTGCTGTCGGCCTCGGCTTTACGGACGATATCGACCAGCTCGGCAACCGCCGTATCCGTTCCGTCGGCGAGCTGCTGCAGAACCAGTTCCGCATCGGCTTCTCCCGCTTGGAGCGCGTGATCCGCGAGCGCATGACGCTGCAGGGTCAGGATATGGAATCCCTTACACCGCATTCTCTCATCAATATCCGTCCGGTCGTTGCAGCGATCAAGGAGTTCTTCGGTTCTTCTCCGCTGTCCCAGTTCATGGACCAGACGAACCCGCTGGCCGAGTTGACGCATAAGCGCCGTCTCTCCGCTTTGGGCCCGGGCGGCCTTTCCCGTGACCGTGCGAGCTTCGAGGTTCGAGACGTTCACTACACACACTACGGCCGCATGTGCCCGATCGAATCCCCGGAAGGTCAGAACATCGGTCTGATCTCCTACCTTGCAACGTTCGCAAGAATCAACCACTACGGCTTCATTGAAGCGCCGTACAGAAAGATTGATAAGGCGACGGGCAAGGTCACGGACGAAGTCGTTTATATGACGGCGGACGTGGAAGACGAGTTCATCGTTGCGCAGGCAAACGAAAAGCTGAATGAAGACAACACCTTTGCAAACGACAGCGTTCTCGCACGTTTCAAGGGCGAGTTCATTCAGGTTGAGCCGACCCGCGTCGATTACATGGATATTTCCCCGCGTATGGTCTTCTCCGTTGCAACGGCGATGATCCCGTTCCTCGAAAACGATGACGCGAACCGTGCTCTGATGGGCGCGAACATGCAGCGTCAGGCAGTTCCGCTGCTCCGCACCGAGTCTCCGATCGTCGGTACCGGCATGGAGTATAAAGCAGGCGTCGACTCCGGCGTCTGCGTCCTGTGCGAACGCGCAGGTGTCGTTAAGAGCGTCAGCGCAGACCTCATTCGCGTGACGACCGATAACGGCGATATCGACGACTATGTCGTCACAAAGTTCATGCGTTCCAACCAGAGCACCTGCATCAACCAGGTCCCGATCGTCAACCGCGGCGACCGCGTTGAAGTGGGCGATGTTCTGGCGGACGGCCCGGCCATTAAGAACGGCGAGATCGCGCTCGGCAAGAACGCGCTCATCGGCTTCATGACCTGGGAAGGCTACAACTACGAGGACGCCGTTCTGCTAAACGAGAAAATCGTACGCGACGACGTTTATACCTCCATCCATATCGAAGAGTATGAGATGGAAGCCAGAGATACAAAGCTCGGCGCGGAAGAGATTACCCGCGACATCCCGAACGTCAACGAAGATCTGCTGCGCGACCTTGATGACCGCGGCATCATTCGTGTGGGTGCGGAGGTTCACGCCGGCGATATTCTGGTCGGTAAGGTCACGCCGAAGGGCGAAACCGAGCTGACCGCCGAAGAGCGCCTGCTGCGCGCCATCTTCGGTGAAAAGGCCCGCGAGGTTCGCGATACGTCCCTCCGTGTTCCGCACGGCGAGTACGGCACCATTGTGGACGTTAAGGTCTTCACGAGAGACAACTGCGATGAGCTGAGCCCCGGCGTCAACAAGGTCGTGCGCTGCTATATCGCACAGAAGAGAAAGATCTCCGTCGGCGATAAGATGGCCGGCCGCCACGGTAACAAGGGTGTTGTTTCCCGCATTTTGCCGATGGAAGAGATGCCGTTCCTGCCGGACGGTACACCGCTTGACATCGTTCTGAACCCGTTGGGCGTTCCGTCCCGTATGAATATCGGACAGGTTCTCGAGGTTCACCTCGGCATGGCGGCAAACGCACTCGGCTGGAAGATTATGACCCCGGTATTCGACGGCGCACACGAAGCGGATATCCGCGAGTGCTTCCGCATGGCGGGCATGAGTGAGGACGGCAAGTTCCGTCTGCGTGACGGTCGTACCGGCGAGTATTTCGATAACCCGGTTACCGTTGGCTACATGTACTACCTCAAGCTCCATCATCTTGTTGACGATAAGATTCACGCCCGTTCCACCGGTCCGTATGCCCTCGTTACCCAGCAGCCTTTGGGCGGCAAGGCGCAGTTCGGCGGCCAGCGCTTCGGCGAAATGGAAGTTTGGGCGTTGGAGGCTTACGGCGCGGCTTACACCCTGCAGGAGATTCTGACGGTGAAGTCCGACGACGTTGTGGGCCGTGTAAAGACCTACGAAGCCATTATTAAGGGCCAGAACGTGCCGAAGCCGGGCATTCCGGAATCCTTCCGCGTTCTTATCAAGGAACTGCAGGCACTCGGCCTCGACATCAAGGTACTGGATAAGGACAACGAGGAGATTGACCTGCGCCAGAGCTTCGACGATGACGATGATGTGGGTCTCACCCCGGGCGATCAGGTCTTTGATGAAGAAAACGTCGCAACGGACGGCGATTTCGACGGCTATTCCATCGAGAACGAAGACGGGGAAGAGGACGACTTCTTCTCTACCGGCGACGATGATGAGTTTGAAGGCTCCGATAACGATTTGTTTGACGGCATCGACGACGAGTTCTAATTTCGGGTGAAAGGAAAGGATCGCATATATGGAGTTTAACGTTTTTGAATCAATAAAGATCGGCCTTGCATCGCCCGAGCAGATTCGCTCCTGGTCGTACGGTGAGGTCACGAAGCCCGAGACCATCAACTACCGTACATTGAAGCCGGAGCGCGACGGCCTTTTCTGCGAGCGCATTTTCGGACCGACAAAGGACTGGGAGTGCCATTGCGGCAAGTATAAGCGCATCCGCTTTAAGGGCAAGGTCTGCGAGCGCTGCGGCGTTGAAGTGACGCGCAGCAAGGTTCGCCGTGAGCGCATGGGTCACATTGAGCTTGCAGCGCCGGTTTCGCACATCTGGTACTTTAAGGGCATCCCGTCCCGCATGGGTCTGATTCTTGACCTTTCCCCGCGCGTACTGGAAAAGGTTCTGTATTTCGCACTTTACATCGTTACGGATCCGGGTTCCGTTCGTGAGCTCTCTAAGATGCAGACGCTCACCGAAAAGGAATACCGCGACATGCGTGAAAAATATGAGGACGACTTCGAGGCGTCCATGGGCGCTGAAGCTGTGAAGAAGCTGCTCGAGGATATCGACTGCGAAAAGCTCAGCGAAGAGCTCAAAAAAGACCTCGAAACCGCGCAGGGACAGAAGCGCGTGCACATTCTCAAGCGTCTTGAGGTTGTGGAATCCTTCCGCATCTCCGGCAACCGCCCGGAGTGGATGATTCTCGATGCCGTGCCGGTTATCCCGCCGGATATCCGTCCGCTCGTACAGTTGGACGGCGGCCGCTTTGCAACGAGTGACCTGAACGACCTGTACAGACGCGTTATCAACAGAAACAACCGTCTGAAGAGACTCATCGAGCTCGGCGCGCCGGACATCATCGTGCGCAATGAGAAGCGTATGCTGCAGGAAGCCGTCGATGCCCTCATCGACAACGGCCGCCGCGGCAGACCGGTCACCGGCCCGAACAACCGCCCGCTCAAGTCCCTTTCCGATATGCTGAAGGGCAAGCAGGGCCGCTTCCGTCAGAACCTGCTCGGTAAGCGTGTTGACTATTCCGGCCGTTCCGTTATCGTTGTTGGCCCGGAGCTGAAAATGTACCAGTGCGGCCTGCCGAAGGAAATGGCACTGGAGCTCTTTAAGCCGTTTGTTATGAAGCGCCTTGTCGAGACCGGTGCCGCCGGCAACATCAAGGCTGCAAGAAAGGCCGTAGAGCGCGCGAAGAGCGAGGTTTGGGACGCACTGGAGATTGTCATCAAGAACCACCCGGTCATGCTGAACCGTGCACCTACGCTGCACCGCCTGGGCATTCAGGCGTTTGAGCCGGTCCTCGTTGAGGGCCGCGCCATTAAGCTGCATCCGCTCGTCTGCACCGCGTTCAACGCGGACTTCGACGGCGACCAGATGGCTGTGCATGTGCCGCTTTCCGCAGAAGCACAGGCAGAGGCACGCTTCCTCATGCTGGCTGCAAACAACCTCTTAAAGCCTTCCGACGGCAGCCCTGTTGCGGTCCCGTCGCAGGATATGGTTCTCGGTTCTTATTACCTTACGCTCGATAAGGACGGAGAGACCGGTGAAGGCAAGGTATTCCGCAACATGGACGAAGCGTTCATGGCGTATGACGCAAAATATATCACGCTGCACTCCAAGATCAAGGTCAGAAGAACCGTGGAGTACAACGGCCAGACATATACGGGCCTTGTCGATACAACGATGGGCCGCACGATCTTCAACCGCCCGATTCCGCAGGATCTCGGCTTTGTTGACCGCACCGACCCGGAGAACATCCTCAAGTTTGAGGTCGATTTCCTCGTCGGTAAGAAGCAGCTCGGCAAGATCATCGACAAGTGCATCAAAAAGCACGGCACGGCGGTCACAAGCGAAATGCTCGATGCCATTAAGGCACAGGGCTACAAGTATTCCACCATCGGCGCAATCACCGTTGCTGTCTGCGATGCGACTATTCCGCCGCAGAAGCAGGAGATTCTTGCAAAGGCAGAGGCAGAGATCAGCGAGATTACCGCAGATTTCCGCGACGGCTTCCTCTCCGACGGCGAGCGTTACAGCGCGGTTCTGAAGACCTGGGAAAAGGCGACGAACGACGTTACGAAAGCCCTGCAGGACGGCCTTGACCGTTACAACCCGATCTTCATGATGGCAGACTCCGGCGCCCGTGGTTCTATGAACCAGATCCGTCAGCTGGCCGGCATGCGCGGTCTGATCGCGAATACGTCCGGTAAGACGATCGAAATTCCGATCAAGGCGAACTACCGTGAAGGCCTGAACATTTTGGAATACTTCATTTCCTCCCGTGGTGCTCGTAAGGGTCTTGCCGATACGGCTCTGAGAACGGCTGACTCCGGTTATCTGACCAGACGTCTGGTTGACGTTTCTCAGGATGTTATCGTTCGTCAGGATGACTGCGGTACGACCGAGGGTCTGGAAGTGTTCGAGATCAAATCCGGTAACGAGTCCATTGAGCCGCTTAAGGAGCGTATTGTGGGCCGCTACCTGCTTGACGATTACTGCGACGAGAATGGCAACGTGCTCGTTTCTAAGGATAAGATGATTGGCGACGCCGAAGCTGACCTCATCATCAGCCGCGGCACGACGCACATCAAGATCCGCTCTATTTTGAACTGCCGCACCCGTCACGGCGTGTGCAAGAAGTGCTACGGTTCCTCCCTTGCAAACGGCCAGCCGATCACGGTCGGCGAGGCGGTTGGTATCATCGCCGCACAGTCCATCGGCGAGCCGGGTACCCAGCTGACGATGCGTACGTTCCATACCGGCGGTGTTGCATCCGCAGAAGATATCACGCAGGGTCTTCCGCGTGTCAGTGAGCTGTTTGAAAGCCGCAAGCCGAAGCATCTCGCAATCATCGCAGAGATCGGCGGTACGATCGGCTTTGAAGAGGTCAAGAAGAACCGCCACATTGTCGTTCGCGGCGATGGCGACCAGCGCAGCTACCTCATCCCGTTCGGCGCACGCCTCAGCGTAAAAGAGGGCGATGTGGTTGAAAAGGGCACCCGCTTGACCGAAGGCTCCGTCAACCCGCACGACGTGCTCGCCATCAGCGGCCCGGAGGCGGTGCAGGATTACCTCATTGAGGAAGTGCAGCGCACCTACCGTATGCAGGGTGTTGATATCAACGATAAGCACATCGAAGTTATCGTTCGTCAGATGAT
>OMGY01002020.1_pt1 | contig 16253 bp, 9 predicted proteins | sample 1674461 | NCBI WGS metagenome assembly OMGY01 (sample SAMN05578579, study PRJEB25193) | human gut metagenome | biome: Human Microbiome; feature: human-associated habitat; material: feces | host: Homo sapiens | place: USA:Birmingham
TTTGTATCACGCACAGCAACCAGTCTACCAAAAGGATATTGAATCAAATTTTGGAATTGCCCGTTCAACGGTGACAAACATCCTGCAGCTGATGGAGAAAAAGGGATATCTGACAAGGACTACCGATGAGCATGATGCAAGGCTTAAGCGGTTAGAACTGACAGAGTTAGGGAAAAAGGTTCATCTTGATACAATTGCAGTAATCGATTCAGCACATGATACGATGGAGGCTGGTATTACAGATGAAGAGAGAAGGATCTGCTTTGAGGTATTGGAAAAGATCTGTAAAAATGTAGAAAAAATAACAGGAGGAGAGTAGCCATGATAAAAACACTAGGTGCATATGTAAAAGAGTTTAAGCGTGCATCAATTGCGACACCGTGCTACATGATTCTGGAAGTTTTGATGGAGATGATGATTCCCTATCTGATGGCTTCCATTATTGATGACGGTGTCAATAAGGGTGATATGAAGCATATCTGTGTGGTTGGTGCAGGCATGCTTGTGATCGCAGCAATCGGTTTATTTGCAGGAATCATGGGCGGTGTGTATGGTGCAAAGGCATCAGCAGGATTTGCCCGTAATCTTAGAAAAGGAATGTATGATAATATTCAGACCTTTTCATTTTCCAACATTGATAAATTTTCAACTGCCAGTCTCGTAACAAGACTGACCACTGATGTAACTAATATTCAGAATGCATATCAGATGGTGCTTCGTATGTGTATGAGAGCACCGGCCAGTCTGATTTGTGCACTAGCAATGGCATTTATTACAAATGCAAGAATTTCTACAATTTTCTTAGGTGCTGTCATTATACTTGGTGTTGCTTTGTTTTTTATTGTCAACAGAGCAAGAAAATATTTTACCGCAGCATTTCCAAAGTACGATGAGTTAAATGCGAGTGTTCAGGAGAATGTTTCTGCTATTCGTGTTGTAAAGGCTTACGTGCGTGAAGATTATGAAAAGAACAAGTTTGTAAAGGCAAGCGAAAACATTTATAAGATCTTTGTAAAGGCAGAGGGTGTTGTTGCATTAAACTCTCCAGTCATGATGTTTGCTGTATATGGCTGTATCCTTGCAATCAGTTGGATTGGTGCGAAGATGATTATCGGAACAGGAAGTGTTGCATTGACAACTGGAAAGCTGATGAGCTTATTAAATTATTGCATGAGTATTTTGATGAGCTTGATGATGCTGTCTATGGTTTTCGTTATGCTTACAATGAGTATTGCAAGTGCAGAGCGTATCTGTGAAGTATTAAATGAAAAACCAGATTTAAAGAACCCAGATCAGCCAGTTACAGATGTAAAGGATGGAAGCATTGAGTTTGATCATGTTACATTCCGATATAATGCAGGAAGCGAAAAGCCGATTTTGTCTGATATAAATTTATCTATTCGTTCAGGTGAGACAATTGGTCTGATCGGCGGAACTGGAAGTGCAAAGTCAAGTCTTGTTAATTTGATTAGCCGTCTGTATGATGTTCAGGAGGGTGCTGTAAAGGTTGGCGGATTAGATGTGCGAAAATATGATATGGAAGCACTTCGTAATCAGGTCAGTGTTGTTCTTCAGAAAAATGTTCTGTTTTCTGGAACCATTTTTGAAAATCTTCGCTGGGGTGATAAGACAGCTTCTGATGAGGAGTGTATCCGTGCCTGTAAGCTTGCCTGTGCAGATGAATTTATTGAGCGTTTCCCAGAGCGCTACAATACTTACATTGAGCAGGGCGGAAATAACGTATCAGGTGGACAAAAGCAGCGTCTTTGTATTGCAAGAGCACTTCTTAAAAAGCCAAAGATTTTAATTCTTGATGACTCTACAAGTGCAGTTGATACAGCAACTGATGCAAAGATACGTCAGGCATTTGCAACGGAAATTCCAGATACAACAAAGATCATCATTGCACAGCGTATCTCAAGTGTGCAGAATGCAGACCGTATCATTGTTATGGATGATGGTAAGATTAACGGAATTGGAACACATGAAGAGCTTCTTGCTAAAAATGAGATTTACCGCGAGGTATATGAGTCCCAGACAGGCGGAAGCGGTGATTTTGATGAGAAAGGCGGTGATCAGTAATGCCAGGACCAAGACGTGATTTCGGACCAAAGCAGAAGGTCGAAAACCCAGTAAAGGTATTTAAACGCATCATGTCCTATGTGCTGAAGCGTTATCCAGTTCATTGTCTGTTTGTACTTATCTGTATTGTTGTAAGTGTATATGCAAATGTACAGGGAACTATGTTTATGAAGACTTTGATTGACGGTTATATTACACCTCTTTTAGGTCAGGCTAACCCGGACTATTCAGAGCTTCTGCAGGCAATTATCAAGATGGGAATTTTATATGCAATTGGTATTGCAGCTACTTTTGGCAATACTAAGATCATGGTGTATGTTACTCAGGGAACGATGAGAAACATCCGTAATGATATGTTTAAACATATGGAATCCCTTCCAATTAAATATTTTGACACACATAAGCATGGCGATATCATGTCAATGTACACAAATGATGTTGATACGCTGCGCCAGATGGTCAGCCAGAGTATTCCTCAGTTTATCAACAGCTTAATCAGTATTGTAAATGTACTGATTTACATGATCATCTTAAGTGTGCCGCTTACACTTGTTTCTATTGTTATGGTTATGCTTGTTATATGGGCAAGTAAGACTGCTGCTTCTAAGAGCGGAAAGTTTTTCGTATCACAGCAAAAAAATATCGGTGCATTAAACGGCTTTATCGAGGAGATGATGGATGGTCAGAAGGTTGTCAAGGTATTCTGTCACGAAGAGGAGAGTATTGAGCGCTTTGACCAGTTAAATAATGATCTGTTTGGAAGTGCATATAATGCAAACCGTTATGCTAATATCTTAGGACCAATCAATGTACAGCTTGGAAACTTAAGCTACGTTGTTGTTGCAATCGTTGGTGGTCTTGTTGCAATCAACGGAATCGGCGGCTTTACTTTGGGAAGTCTGGCGAGCTTTTTAACCTTAAATAAGAGCTTCCAGCAGCCAATTAACCAGATCAGCAATCAGTTAAACAGTATCGTTATGGCACTTGCCGGTGGTGATCGAATTTTCCGTCTGCTTGATGAAAAGCCAGAGGTGGATGATGGATATGTTACTCTTACAGATGCTGTTGTAAATGCAGATGGCACAATCACTGAATCAAATAAGAGAACAGGCACATGGGCTTGGAAGCATTATCACAAGGCAGATGGTACGACAGATTATAGGCAGCTTAAGGGCGATGTTGTATTTGAGCATGTGGATTTTGGTTACAACGATGATAAGATGGTTCTTCACGACGTAAGCTTATATGCACAGCCGGGACAAAAGATTGCATTTGTAGGTTCAACAGGTGCAGGAAAGACAACAATCACCAATTTGATCAATCGTTTCTATGACATTCAAAGCGGAAAGATCCGCTATGACGGTATAAATATCGGAAAGATCAAAAAGGATGATCTTCGTCATTCACTCGGAATTGTTCTTCAGGATACGCATCTGTTTACTGGAACTGTTATGGAAAATATCCGTTATGGAAAACTTGATGCGACAGAAGAAGAGGTACACGCAGCAGCCAAGCTTGCTAATGCAGATGGCTTTATCCGCAGACTGCCGCAGGGCTACGACACAATGCTCACAGGAGATGGTGCTAACTTAAGTCAGGGTGAAAGACAGCTTCTTGCCATTGCCCGTGCAGCTGTTGCCGATCCGCCTGTACTAATTCTTGACGAGGCAACAAGCTCCATTGATACAAGAACTGAGAAAATTGTTCAGGATGGTATGGATAAGCTGATGCACGGAAGAACAACATTTGTTATCGCGCACCGTCTGTCTACCGTTAAGAACAGCGACTGTATCATGGTCTTAGAGCAGGGACGTATCATTGAGCGTGGAACTCATGATGATCTTATTGCACAAAAAGGCAAATATTATCAGTTATACACCGGAAATAAGATTAGCGAGTGAGTGCATAGTTAAACACAAAGAGCAAAAATGCAAAAATAAATAAAAGATAAAACGAATAAATCGTTATGTTTCATCAGACCCTCGGCGGTATTCGCTGGGGGTCTTTTTGTATCGTTTTTTAAATGAACGGTTAAAATAAGAAAGATTCTCATAGCCGCAGGAGAGGGCAATATCTAAAATAGAGTCATTTGTCAGCATGAGAAGACGCGCTGCCATTGAAAGACGATATGAGGAAAGATATGAAGTAAAAGAGGTACCCATTGCAGATTTAAAAAAACGCATAAAATGAGAAGCAGAAAAACCAGAAACAGCGGAAATCTCATCAATTGAGATTGAACTCATGTAGTGTGTTTCGATATATTTTAGGACACTTTTGAGTCGTTCAATGTGAGGGTCGTTTTTGGGAGCAGGAATATCGGTGGAATTTGTGAATATGGTGTAGAAGAAGGTAAAAAGAGCCCCCTTAATTGCAAGGCGGTAGCCTTTTGGAAAACTGCTGCTGATACTGTCAATTCGATTTAGGCATGAAGAGAGAGCAGGGTAATGTTCATCATCACAGCAGACAAGATGCTCAAAGCCAATGGTACCAGCCAAAAAAGGCTCAAAAAATTCACTGCTTAGAGCATCCATGCTTCCAGTACAAAGAAGATCAAGTGAAAAAATAATATTTTCATATTCCATAGAATATTCAGCTGGGCCGATTGCATGAAGCTGACCGGGACTGACAATAATAATATCACCTGCCTCTACATAAAGAGAGGTAAAATCTAATGTGACGCGCCCACGCCCCTTTTTAATATAGATGATTTCCACCTCATCGTGCCAGTGAAGCGGCACCTTCTCAAAATCAAGCGGAATAGAACAAATATACGCATTGTAAGGAAAATCAGGTGTGCTGTGTGATTTTGTTTCATGATAATTTTCGTATTCAGGTATCTGCATCGTGGCTCTCTCCTTATGTTTTTGCGGGTCTCAAGCTCACCCCCCCTCATCGTGCAAGCACGATCGGTGGTTGGAGCTTTTGCCCCTGGTATCATCATGATAGGATAGTACCATAAAAAGGCGGCATAATGCAAGAAAAATGACAAAAAAAGCAGTAAACTGCATACATCAACTCATGAAAGGAGTTTTAATAATAATGATGGTAAATGAAATTTGTGAAAAGAAATATAATAAGATGTTATCTAGCTGCACCAATGAGGAAATTTATTACGCACTGCTTGATATGACAAAGGATCTGGCAGCAAAGAAGGAAAGCGAAGCTGGAAAGAAGAAGGTATATTACATTTCAGCAGAGTTTTTGATTGGAAAGCTGTTGTCAAACAACCTTATCAATCTTGGTCTTTACAAGACTGTAAAGGAAGAGCTTGAAGCAGCAGGAAAGGATATTGGTGAGATTGAAGAGATCGAGCCAGAACCATCTCTTGGAAACGGTGGACTTGGCCGTCTGGCAGCATGCTTTTTGGATTCCATGGCAACATTAAATCTGCACGGTGATGGTGTAGGCTTGAATTATCATATGGGTCTGTTTAAGCAGGTGTTTGATCACAATTTCCAGAAGGAAACACCAAATCCGTGGATTGAAAAAGACAGCTGGCTGATCAAAACTAATGTAAGCTATCCTGTTTCATTTGGTGATCTGACAGTGACCTCACGCATGTATGACATTGAGGTGACAGGCTATGAGGGACGCACGAATAAGCTTCATCTGTTTGATGTTGATACTTTAGATGAGAGTCTTATTAAGGACGGTACTATAAGCTTTGATAAGACAGATATCGCAAAGAATCTGACACTGTTCTTATATCCAGATGACAGTGATGAGGCAGGAAACTTACTTCGTATCTACCAGCAGTATTTCATGGTAAGCAATGCAGCACACTTAATCTTAGATGAGTGTACGGCACGCGGCTGTAAACTGACTGACTTAGATGAGTATGCTGCTATTCAGATCAATGATACTCATCCGTCGATGGTTATTCCTGAGCTGATCCGTCTGCTTCTTGAGCGCGGCATCACCATGGATGAGGCAGTTGAACTTGTCACAAAGGTATGCGCATACACAAACCACACAATTCTGTCAGAGGCACTTGAGAAGTGGCCGCTTGCATATTTAGAGAAGGTTGTTCCGCAGTTAGTTTTGATCATCAAGGAGCTTGATAAGCGTGCAAAGGCAAAATATTCAGATCCGAAGGTAGCGATTATTGATGAGAATGACCGCGTTCATATGGCACATATGGATATCCACTATGGTCACAGTGTAAACGGTGTTGCTTACCTGCATACTGAAATTTTGAAAAATTCCGAGCTTAATGCTTTTTACAAAATTTATCCGGAGAAATTCAACAACAAGACAAATGGAATCACCTTCCGCCGCTGGCTGCTTTCATGCAACGAGGAGCTTTCAGAGGAAATTGAAAATAAGATTGGAAGTGGTTTTAAGAAGGATGCCTGTGAGCTTGAGAAGCTGCTTTCATTCGAAAATGATGACAGTGTATTAGACAGCATTCTTGCGATCAAGAAGGAGAAAAAGCGTCAGCTTGCTGAGTATTTAAAGCATACACAGGGTGTTGTCATTGATGAAAATTCTATTTTTGACATTCAGGTAAAGCGTTTGCATGAGTATAAGCGCCAGCAGATGAATTTACTCTGGGCAATTCATAAATATCTTGAAATTAAGAATGGAAAGCTTCCTAAGACACCAATAACGCTGATCTTTGGCGCAAAAGCAGCACCAGCCTACACAATCGCAAAGGATATCATTCATGCAATTCTTTGCTTACAGCAGATCACAGAGCAGGATCCAGAAGTTAGCCCATATCTGCGCGTAGTGATGGTAGAAAACTACAACGTAACAAAGGCATCAAAAATTATACCGGCATGTGATATCTCCGAGCAGATCTCCTTAGCATCAAAAGAGGCATCAGGAACAGGAAACATGAAGTTTATGTTAAACGGTGCAATAACACTAGGAACAAGAGACGGTGCAAACGTAGAGATCGGAGAGCTTGTCGGAGAAGATAATATTTACTTCTTCGGAGAGAGAAGCGAGCAGGTAATTGAACATTATAAAAATGCAGATTATTGTGCAAAAGATTACTACACAAAAGACGAAGACATACACACAGCAGTCGATTTTCTTATCAGTGAGCAAATGCTTGAAGCAGGAGACGAAGAAACCTTAACACAGCTTCATAAAGAGCTGATAAATAAAGACTGGTTTATGACCCTCCTTGACTTAAAAGAGTATATAGCACGCAAAGAGCAGGTGCTTAATGACTACGCAGATAGAAAGAAATGGGCAAAGAAGATGCTCATCAACATCGCAAAGGCAGGATTTTTCTCATCCGACCGTACTATAGCACAATATAACGAAGAAATCTGGAAGTTATGATAAATATTAAAAAGGTGGCAGCATAAACACGCTGCCACTTTTTTTTCGTTGATTTTCATCGTCTGTTAGGGTAAAATGGAAGACAGATAAGTTGCATTAAGTTGCATATAGAAAGGATCGGGGATATGTATCAGATATTGGTGGTAGATGATGAGCGAATTGAACGAAATGGCATTAAAATGCTGCTGCGCCACATGCAGCTGCCATGTGAGATTGCTGAGGCTGCAAATGGAAGAGATGCGCTTGAGTATTTAAAGGAGCATACGGCAGATATTTTGCTTACAGATGTAAAGATGCCATTTATGGACGGCATTCAGCTGATAGAGGAATGTAAAAAAGACGACAGAAACGAGGATATGAAATGCGTAATCTTTTCTGGCTGCAGTGAGTTTGACTATGCCAGAAAAGCAGTGCGTCTAGGTGTTTCTGATTACATTTTAAAGCCAGTTGATCCGAGTGAGTTTAAAGAGACTATTACACGGGTCATTCAGGAGCTTGAAGCAGAACGTGCCGAGAAAAATATGAAAAAAAAGAGTATGCAGCAAATGCGTGAGCATGCACTATATCAGATTGTAAATGGAGTAAATGTAGCAGAAGTGCTTGAGAAAAGCGGCGGTGTTTTGGCAAAATCAGACGTTGATTGCTTTTGCCGTATTCTAATGCTTGAGACAGATGATGATTTTTTCGGAAAAAATGGTGTTGATTTGCAGGAGCGCATTCTGGCAAAAAAAATAAAAGAAGTTTGTGCTAGCGAAGCCTTTCTTTATTTAAATCTGACTCCGCAGCAGTCTATCATCTTATTAAAAGATAGATCTATTGATCCTATTGAGTTTGCAAATAAGCTGCTAGATCAGATTAAAGAGGAATATGAAAATAGTTGTACAGCATCCATTTCTTCAGAAATTTCATGTGCAGAGCAGATTATTTGCGCAATGGATGAGCTTGAGGAGCTTATGGAAAATAAATTTTATCATCCGAATGTCAGACTGTTTTACAGTGGAATGAAGAGCAGTGATTGTGAGATCATTAAAATAGATGATGATACATTAATTAAGCAGATGAAGCAGGATATTCGAATGAAGGATGTTCAGAGCCTGCGTGATCATTTTGAGCGTTTCAGCCAGAGATACAGAAGCCAGACTGCATTTTCCCAGATGTATATCAAATTTTTATTTGCCAACTTACTAAAGGATATTTATGATGCAGTACCAGGAGAGGGAGAGAAGCAGTTAAATACGAAGATTGATCAGCTTTATCGTTCATTTGACTTTGTTCAGGTTACAGATATTGTAAGCGATTCCATAAATCTATTGGAAAAGACATTTTCAGGAAGAGTACAGACAGGCCATCGTGAGGTGGAGGCTGTCAAGCGCTACATTGCTGCTCATTATGGAGATGAAATGAGTGTGGAGCGACTAAGTGAGCTTGTCTATATGGCTCCAAGCTACTTAAGCAGTGTATTTAAAAAAGAAACGGGTCAGAATTTGAATCGTTTTATCAAGAGCGTTCGTATGGAAAAGGCAAAGGATCTTTTGGAGCAGACGATGATGAAAATTGTAGATATAAGCACTGCATGCGGTTATCCAAATGTTTCATATTTTTGCTCAAGCTTTCGTGAGTATTATGGAATTAGTCCACAAAAATTTAGAGAAAGCGGGGATGAAATGATTGAAGAAAAGTAAGCTTGGCAGCCGAATTGTCAGTTGGTTTAGAAATGTAAGGCTTGGTTATAAGCTGGCCATTGTATATGCGCTGTCAGGTTTTCTTCCTGTTGTGGCGGTGCTGTCAGTTACTTATGTTCAGATGAAGCAGATTTTATTGCAAAATGAGAGAGACAGTATGGAATCGTATCTGTATCAGGCACTTGCCTCAATGGAAAATAAGCTTGCAATCTACACAAATTTAAATAACTATATTTGCTACAACCAGACAATCTCACAAGTGATTGGATACCAGTATGATTCAGTGTATGAGATGTACAATCAGCTTGTTACGATACTTGACCCAATGCTTGCTTCACTGAAATATTTTCACAACGATGTTGGCAAAGTTACGATTTATGTAGATAAGGATATGATCAAGCATGGTGACACGCTGGCACCAATTTCAGAGATTATAGATACTGATTGGTATAGGAGTGTGACAGATTCTGGAGAAATGCAGTGGTTTGTTAATAAAAATGAAGAAATTGTGTTTGGGGTAAGCCCAATGAGTATGCTCAAACGCTATGGATTAGATGGTATTTTGTACATTAGCGTTGAGTATGACAGCATGTTTGAGACATTTAAGCAGACACTTCAGAATAATTATGGCATTGTTGTTTTCGATGAGAAGGGCAATGCAGTGTATGAAAAAGCATTCTTTGATAAAAAATATCGGGAATATGAGTTAAATGCCGCGCAGCTTCTTGATCAGAAGAAAAATCAGGAAAATGAGTATACGATTCTTTCAGAAACATCATCTGTGACTGGATGGACAGCATGTTTATATAAGCCAAATAGCTTAATAGTATGGTCAGCAACGCCAATTACACGAATTGCGATTATTGCGGTGTTTGTTATGACACTGATGTCAGTGATAGCCATGATGATTTTGACGAGCTTTGTCACAAAGAGGATTAGAAGACTTAGATCTGGAATGAAAGAGGTAGAGCAGGGAAATTTTGAGGTTAATATTACTAGTGACAGCCGTGATGAGATTGGTGATCTTGTCAATGGTTTTGACTCAATGCTTCTTCAATTAAATACCTTAATCAAGGAAGTTTATGAAGGACGCATTAAAGAAAAGGAATATGAAATGAAGGCGCTTCAGGCGCAGATCAACCCCCACTTCTTATACAATACGCTGTCGTTAATTAATTGGAAGGCAATTGAGGCAGATGCGGAAGATATAAGTAAAATTACGCTGGCACTTTCTACATTTTACCGAACCTCGTTAAACAAAGGAAAGAATGTCATGTCACTTTCAGATGAGCTTCGTAACATGCGTTCTTATCTTGATATTCAGCTGATGATGCATGACTACGAATTTGATGTGGAGTTTGATGTAGATGAATCAATTGGTCAGTATCAGTCATTAAATCTTATGCTTCAGCCTCTTATTGAAAATGCTATTGCTCATGGAATCGATGTGAAGACAGACGGCAGAGGAAAGCTAACGATTACCGGAAAGGAAGATGGTGATCTGATAGTTTTGACTGTAGCAGATAATGGTGTCGGCATGAGTGATGAGCAGGCGGCTCGTATTTTAACAGAAGAGTCAAAGGGATATGGCGTTAGAAATGTCAATGAGCGCATAAAGCTTTACTATGGAGAACAGTATAGTCTGCAGATTGAAAGCAAAATAGGGCAGGGAACCAAGGCGAGTATCAGGATTCCAAAGAGAATATCGTAATTTCAGAAAAAAACAACATGAATCTAATATTTTTGATATATACGGAATCACCAAAATTTCTTATAATAATGACATAAAGATTTCCGAATGGAAACAGAAAACAGGGAGGATTTTGTATTATGAAATTTAGAAAAGCATCCAGTTTATTTTTAGCAGGCGCTATGTGTTTATCAACTTTTGGCGGTGCAATGAGTGTATTCGCTGATGAAGAGACAAGCTCAGAGGCAGCAGAGGCAGAAACAGTAGATTATTCAGCAGAGGATCCGATTACAGCAACTATCACTGTATGGGGACCAGCAGAGGATCAGGCAGAAGAGTACGGCGAGTGGCTGCAGAAGCGTTGCGAAGCATTCAATGAGCTTCATGTAAACTGGGATCTTACATTTGAGTATGGTACCTGCTCAGAGGGAGATGCAGGAAAGACTATTTCTCAGGATCCATCTGGTTCTGCAGATGTTTACATGTTTGCAAATGACCAGCTACAGACACTGATTGATGCAGGTGCAATCGCAGAGCTTGGCGGCAAAACTGTTGATTATATTAAGAATACAAACTCCGAGGCAATCATAGATTCTGTAACAGTAGATGATTGTGTATATGGTGTTCCGTTCACAACTAATACCTGGTATATGTTCTACGATAAGAGCGTATATGGTGAGGACGATATTAAGAGCCTTGATACCATGCTGGAAAAGGGTAAGGTTTCCTTCCCGTTAACAAACTCCTGGTATATTGCTTCTTTCTATGTAGGAAACGGCTGTACATTGTTTGGTGAGGATGGCACCGATGAGGAAGCTGGCATTGATTTTGCTGGTGAGAAGGGTGCAGCAGTTACCAAGTATCTTGTAAATCTTGTAGGAAATAAGAACTTTGTAAATGATGAGTCTGGCGTTGGCGTTTCTGGTATGTGTGATGGAAGCATCAATGCAATGTTTAGCGGTTCTTGGGATTACACCAAGCTGTCAGAAGCAATGGGTGACAATCTTGGAATCGTAAAGCTTCCAACCTACAACTTAGACGGCGAAGATATCCAGATGGAATCATTCGCAGGTTCTAAGGCAATCGGTGTAAATCCTAACTGTGAGTATCCGCAGGTAGCAGTAGCACTTGCACTGTTCCTTGGAAATGAGGAGTCACAGCAGATGCACTATGATGCAAGAAGCATCGTTCCTTGCAATACTGATCTGTTAGCGGAAGAAGAAATTCAGAAGGATGAGCTTGTAATTGCTCAGAATGAGACATTTGATGAGACTTCTATTCTGCAGCCATTCGTAAGCGCTATGAATAATTACTGGACACCGGCAGAGAACTTCGGTAAGTCTATCGTAAACGGTGAAGTTACATTAGACAATGCAGAAGAGATGACTGATAAGTTAAGTGATTCAATGAATCAGAGCATCGTTGACTAAATAAAAAGTGAAATAAAATAAAGAGCTCCGGGTTCCGCCTTGCGGGCCTGGGGCATTTATTTTCAAATTCATGTAACTATTAAGATTGAACGGGAGGTTTTTTATGTCCGAAAAGAAAAAAAGGGGCAAAGAATTTGATAATCCGTACTCTGTTGCGAAAGCAATTACAAAGGGAAATGTATTGACAAAGCTTTCCATGGTTGTACTCGGACTCGGAAATATTGCACATCATCAGATAATAAAGGGTCTTGGTATGCTTGCCATTGAAATTGCTTTTATCGCATTTATGGTGATGAAAGGTGCAGGCTATATTGTAGATCTTGTTCACCTTGGAGGACAGGAGCAGCAGAAGGTATGGAGTGAGGCAAAGCAGATTTATGAGTATACAAAGGGTGATAATTCACTTCTTATGCTTTTGTTTGGTGTGGCTACATGCTTTTTAGTTGCTGCATTTATTATTTTCTGGTGTGGAAGCGTAAAGAGTGCATATAAAATGCAGTGTCTGGCAGAGGCTGGCAAAAAGATTCCTACTTTTAAGGAAGATATCAAGAGTCTTTTTGATAAAGATCTGCATCGTACACTTCTTACACTGCCAATTCTTGGTATACTAATTTTCACAGTTCTTCCGCTTGTATTCATGATCTGTATGGCATTTACAAATTATAGTAAAGTAGATGCTCATACAACAATCTTTAATTGGGTAGGACTGGCAAATTTTGCGAAGGTATTAAATATTGGTGATTCCATTGGAAGTACATTCTGGTCAGTACTTGGTTGGACTCTTATCTGGGCTGTAGCAGCGACTTTTAGTAACTATATCTTAGGTATGATTCTTGCAATTGTCATCAACCGTAAGGGTACAAGATGTAAAGCATTCTGGCGTTTTTGCTTTGTTCTTTCAGCAGCAGTTCCGCAGTTTGTTTCACTGCTGTTAATGAGAACGATCTTTAGTCAGAATGGTATTGTAAATACGCTATTATTAAATGCAGGCATCATTGAAAAGGCTATTCCGTTCTGGTCAAATACGACGCTGGCACGAGTGATGGTAGTTGTAATCAATATCTGGGTTGGTATTCCATTTACCATGCTTCAGGTAACTGGTGTTCTTCAGAATATTCCAGCAGATTTGTATGAGGCGGCAACAGTGGACGGTGCAGGTCCAGTGAGAACATTTTTCTCAATCACATTGCCGTATATGCTGTTTGTAACAGGTCCGTATCTTATTACAACCTTTACTGGAAATGTAAATAACTTTAACGTAATTTATTTGCTCACAGGAGGAAATCCTACACCTGTAGGATCAACAGCAGGAAGGACAGATCTTCTCGTTACCTGGCTGTATAAGCTGACAGTTGATAACCAGTATTATAATCTTGGTGCAGTCATCGGTATTTTGACCTTCGTGGTTCTGGCCGTTGTATCACTGATCACGTATCGGAATACAGGTTCCTATAAGAATGAGGAGGGTTTCCAATGATGAAAAATCAAAATACTGCTTCGGCAAAAAGAAAAAGATTTATTACAAACACAATAGTTCATGTGATTCTTGCTGTTTTGGCAGTTATTTGGGTCATTCCGATTGCGTGGATTATTATGATCAGCTTTAGAGGAGAGAGTGGACAATATATTTCAACACTCATTCCGAAGACATTTACACTGAACAACTATAAGAAACTGTTTACAGATACGCAGATTTTAAATTTCCCGCAGATGTTTATGAATACATTTATCATCTCAATTTTCTCCTGCGTGATCTCTACATTCTTTGTTTTGTCAGTATCATACTGTATGTCACGTATGCGTTTTAAGATGAGAAAACCGATGATGAACATTGCACTTGTTCTTGGTATGTTTCCGGGCTTTATGTCAATGATCGCTGTTTACTATATTTTAAAGTCAGTTGGTCTGTCAGAGGGTGCGATGATTCGTGTAGCATTAGTGCTTGTATATTCTGGCGGTGCGGGCTTAGGCTTTTATATTGCAAAAGGCTTTTTTGACACTATTCCAAAGTCTATTGATGAGGCTGCTTATCTGGACGGCGCGACAAGATTTCAGGTATTTACAAAGATAACTATTCCGCTTAGTAAGCCTATTATTGTTTATACAATCCTGCAGGCATTTATGGCACCATGGCTTGATTTTATCTTTGCAAAGGTTATCTGCCGTGCAAATGCGAAGTATTACACTGTATCAATTGGCCTTTGGAACATGCTTGAAAAGGAATATGTAAACAGCTGGTTTAACTGCTTCGCAGCAGGTGCCGTGCTGATTTCTATTCCGATTGTAATCTTGTTTATGTCCATGCAAAAATGCTATCAGGAAGGTGTATTATTTACAATGGAAAAGAAAATTCCAAAAAGTGTGTTGGCAGTGATGTTTGCATCGGTGCTGTCTGTTTGTCAGACAGTGCCGGCAAACGAATTAACAAAAAAAGAACAGTGGGAGTATGCCAGCACAACACCTGATGGCAAATATCCAGAGCTTGTCACATACACGCTTGGAAAAATGACTGGAGCAAATAATTCCAATCTTCCTAAAGGTGAGACTTACGAGAACAATGCTTATACACGTTATCTGCGCGAGTACTTTAACATTCAAAATAAGGATGTATTTGAGGAAAAGGATGATCAGTATAATGTCAGTGTGGCCGTTGCAATGTCTTCTGGTAATCTTCCAGATTTAATGCTTGTAGGAAGTTTTGAGGAACTGCGCCAGCTTGTAGAGCTTGATCTGATTGAGGATTTGACAAAAAGCTATGAAAATTGTTTGACAGACCGAATCAAAGATGTTTATGCAAGTTATGGAGAGGGCATGTTAGATGGTGTTACCTTTGATGGAAAAATCATGGCAATTCCAGAGACAAATATTGATGATGGTCCAAACCTTTTATGGCTAAGGCGCGACTGGATGGATAAGCTAGGTCTTGAAAGTCCTAAAACAATAGAGGATGCAGAGGCAATTGTTCAGGCATTTATAGAGAAGGATCCTGGTGAAAATGGAGAAGGCAAGACAGTTGGTTTTGTATGTGATCCGGAGTTATCGGGTGAGTGCGGCTACAGCAGCGAATATTTGATGGATATTGTGTTTGCAGCAAATGGTGCCTATCCGAAACAATGGATTGAAGATGAAAATGGAGAGGTCTCTTACGGATCAGTTTTGCCGCAGGCAAAAGATGCATTGGCTAAGCTTAAAAGCATGTATGAGCGCAATATATTAGATCAGAATTTTTTGCTTCGTACCTCTGTAAACAATATTGAACTCATAACGAAGGGACTTTGCGGATCATTTTTTGGACCTTGGTGGGCAGCGAATAATCCACTTATGGAAGCTATTGCAGCTAATCCCGATGCTGTTTGGGAGCCATTTCTTATTCAGACAGATGACGATGGAAGCACAAGCTATTATTCACAAAATCCAACTTACAAGTATGTTGTTGTGAGAAAGGGTTATGAACATCCTGAGATCGCCTGCAAAATTATAAATGGATTGTTTGATTATGTGCGCTATGATGGAACATATAACAGTGAGTTTGAAGAATATTATCAGAACAATGTAGACCCAACAGCCAGACCACTTGCAATCAATGTTGATTACAGCTATGCGCTGACAAAATGTTATCACGAATTAACAGATGTGCTTTCAGGAAAAAAAGAACCAGAAGATCTTGATTTATTGGAGTATTCATATTATAGATCCTGTAAGGCCTATCTGGATAACACAGATAGTGCTACGCCAGAGGAGTGGGCGGCATACACCTCCCGAATCACAGCCTGCTCTTTGCTGGCGGATGCAAAAACAAATAAGGTTGAATCACTTTATTTTGATGAGACAGAAACTATGGGCACGCAGTGGTGGAAGCTTCGCAAAATGGAAAAAGAATATTACCTTCAGATCGTCACAGGAGAGCGTGACATTGATGCATTTGATGAATTTGTCACAAAATGGTATGAAAATGGAGGCGAGACTATCACGCAGGAAGTCAGGGAGGCTGTACATTAACAGAATAACCCCACAAGGCAAACTTTGCTTTGTGGGCTTTTCTTTTGCGCACGAGTACGGTATAATAAAAAAGGC
>OMGY01002024.1_pt1 | contig 16244 bp, 9 predicted proteins | sample 1674461 | NCBI WGS metagenome assembly OMGY01 (sample SAMN05578579, study PRJEB25193) | human gut metagenome | biome: Human Microbiome; feature: human-associated habitat; material: feces | host: Homo sapiens | place: USA:Birmingham
TTTTGATTTTCTGAATATTTTTGACAAAAAATTTCTGAAAATCAAGGGGCGTAGCTCATTTTTGATTGAAAATTTCCCCTGCAAAAATTTTCAAACAAAGGCGCACCGCTCCTTTAAAAAATCAAGCAAAACGCCGTGCGGAACAACAAATCCGCCGCACTAAACTTCATTTTTTAAAGTAAAATGACAAAAATTCGAAAAAAAGCAAAGTAAAAACCGAAAAAATAAAAAAAATCCGTCGTTTTTCGGCGGCGTATTTTTATTTGTTTGACTTTTCCCACGGCGAAGCGTATAATACCGTGTATAGTTCCGATCAAGAAAAAAATCAAGGAGAAATTATTATGGAATCCACAAAGGAAAAGGCAACTCCCGCGGAAACGTTCGGCGAATATATATTCGGCGACGCGGCAATGAAGAAGTACTTAACGGCAAAAACCTACGATTCCCTCCGCCGCACCATCGACGAAGGCAAGCAGATCGATCCCGAAATTTCCGCCGAAGTAGCGGAAGCCATGAAAAACTGGGCAATCTCTCTGGGCGCAACGCACTACACGCACTGGTTCCAGCCGCTCACGGGCACCACGGCAGGCAAACACGAAGCTTTTCTCGATTTCTGCGGAAAAGACGGCGCCATCATGCGCCTTTCCGGCAAAAATCTCGTTGTGGGCGAACCGGACGCCTCTTCCTTCCCCACCGACGGCGCGCGGGCTACCTGCGCGGCGCGCGGCTACACCGCATGGGACCCCACTTCCCCCGCGTTCGTAAAAGAGGGCACGCTGTTTATTCCGGCGGTATTCGTATCATACACGGGCGAAACGCTCGATAAAAAAGCCCCGCTGTTAAAATCGATCACCGCGCTGAATACGCAGACGAAACGCATTTTAAAGCTGTTCGGCACGTCCTGCAAAAAAGTGTTCACCTCCGTGGGGCCGGAACAGGAATATTTCCTTGTGGATAAAAAAGTATACGACAAGCGCGAAGATTTGCGGCTGACGGGCAGAACTCTGTTCGGTTCGAAAAGCGTAAAGGGGCAGGAACTGGAAGATCATTATTTCGGCGTACTGCGCCCGCGCGTTGCCGAATTTATGAAAGACCTCGACGAAACGCTTTGGAAGTACGGTATTCTGGCGAAATCAAAACACAACGAAGTGGCGCCCGCGCAGCACGAACTTGCGCCCGTGTTCTGCGATACCAACCGATCGGCAGATAACAACCAGCTGATGATGGAAATCATGAAAAAGGTGGCGGAAAAGCACAATCTTGCCTGCCTTCTGCACGAAAAACCGTTCGAAGGAATCAACGGTTCCGGCAAACACAATAACTGGTCGCTTTCGCTGGATAACGGCGAAAACCTGCTGGATCCGGGCACGCATCCCGAATCGGATACCCGCTTCATGTTTGTTCTCGCGTGCGTAATTTCGGCGGTAGATACCTATCAGGGCATCCTTCGCGCGTGCGTGGCTTCGGCAGGCAACGATCACCGTCTGGGCGCGGACGAAGCTCCCCCCGCGATTGTTTCCGTATACCTCGGCGACGAGCTGGGCGCCATTGTAGACAGCATCGTGCTCGGCAAAAACTACGTGCCGAAAAAGGCGGCGAAAGGCTCCATCGGCGTGCCCGAATCCCCTATTTTCCCCATCGATTCCACCGACAGAAACCGCACGTCGCCGTTCGCGTTCACGGGTAACAAATTCGAATTCCGTATGCTCGGCTCGGCGGCGTCGGTAGCCGACCCCAACATTGTTTTAAACACCATCGTAGCGGACGCGTTTGCCACGGCGGCGGATAAGCTGGAAAACTCCGAAAACCTTGAAAAGGACATCAAGGCTTACACCGAAAAACTGCTCAAAGATCACTACCGCATTATTTTCAACTACAACGGGTACGGTCCCGAATGGGAAGCGGAAGCGGAACATCGCGGACTTCTGAACGCGAAAACCACGGCGGACGCTGTGCCGGAACTTCTGAAAAAGGAAAATATCGACGTATTCGTACGCCGCGGCGTATACACGAAGAGCGAAGCGATCGCGCGTGCGAACATTCAGCTGGATACGTATATCAAAAACATCCGCATCGAAGCGAAGGTCGCGCTCGATATGCTGCGCAAAGATATTTACCCCTCCACGGCGGCGTACACCGAAAAGCTTTGCGATTCGCTGTCGGCGAAAAAATCGCTGTTCGCGCTGAACTGCGCCAAGGAAGAAGCGCTGATTAAAACGCTTGCGGAAAAGCAGGAAAAACTGCTGGAAGAAAGCGAAGCGCTGGAAAACGCGCTGGATACCCTACCCGAAGAACGGCTCGCCGCGGCGAAAGCTTGCGCGCACATCGTGTGTCCCGCCATGAACGAACTGAGAAAAACGGCGGACGAAGCGGAAAATCTCTGCTCGGCGGAAGAATGGACGTTGCCGAGATACGTCGATTTGCTGTACAGCGTATAAAACTTCTTATCTTTTGTCGGACTGCCCCGTTTCGGGGCAGTTTCGGCAAACTTTTTAAAAATAAGCGACAAAACAAGCAAAAACGGATTGACAAAAGCGAAAAAATATTTTATAATGAATAAGCTGAAACATGCAGGTGTCGCCTAGCGGTATGGCGGCAGCTTCCCAAGCTGCTTCCGGCGAGTTCGACTCTCGTCACCTGCTCCAAAATCTCTCGCTTAAAAAGGCGAGAGATTTTTTTATTAAGTCAGCTTTTAGCTAACGCCGAAGAAAATCTCTCGATTTTCCGTCACCTTCTCCAAATCTCTCGCTAAAATGCAGGAGATTTTTTTATACTCTTATAATATCCCTGCCTCTTTTCTTGTGTACAAATTCGCTTCCTGTTCCGTAAATTTCGGCGCCTCTTATCAAACGTTTGACTTTTCAGCCCTTAATGGTGTATAATTTATGCGAAAATCTCTGCAAAGAAACCGAAACGAGGCAAATTTATGTTCGATTATACGCAAGCCGCGGCAAAGCAAATCGCCGCCGACTTTCAGAAAGTCCTTTATATCATCTCCGTCTGTTCGCAGGCGGTGTACATAGGCTATCTCCTCTATGCGCTGTTCGCGGGCGCGGGCGTTCTGTGGGTGAATATCGTGCTGCTCGCCATATCCTCCGCCTATTTCGCGTTTTTTTTAATTACCACGAAATGCGGCAGGCATCCTGGCGGCGCCAAAGCGAAAATCATACAAAAAACGGGCAAGCGCGTATATAAATACTGCAAAATGCTGCTGAAAATCTACCCGCTCGCCCTCACGATTTACGGGCTTTACCAAACCACCGAAAAAGTATCGTTTTTCGCGCTTCTCCTCGTTTGTTTCATGATCATCGGCTGGATTCTTCAAATCGTGTTCGAAGTTTTCGGCGCCATCTTTACCAATCGCTTCGCCCTGATTATGGACGGCGTGAAAGCGGACGTGGAAGAAATCAAACGCCCCGTTACCGCCGTAGGCAACTTCTTTAAAAAAATCACGGGAAAAGAGGTGGAAACCCCGAAAGAACCCACGAAAAATCAACTGAAACTGCGTGAAAAAGTAGAACAATTCCGCGCCGAACGCAAAGAAAAACGCGAACTGCATAAGCGGGAACTCATCGAAAAACGCAAGCAGAAAAAAATCGACGAAAAAGCGCAAAAAGAAGCGCAAAAGCAGGAAAAAGAAGATAGAAAAGCGGCAATCGCCATCGAAAACAAGCTTCTGAAATCGGCGGAAAAACAAGAGAAATCCGCCCAAAAACAGGAAAAACGCCTGCAGAAGAAAGCCTTGCCCGCGCCGCCTGCCGAAGATACGGCAACTCCCGCGCAACCCGTTTCTCCTCCGCCCGCCGATGCGCCCGCGCCCCTTCCCGCCGCGCCGCAAGCCGAAGAAACCGCCGCATATCTCGCCCTTGCTTCCGCAACCCGCGACGAACAAGAACGGGAAAAAAACGCGACCAAAAAGAATTCGGGAAAGTTTCGGAAGAAACAATAAACAAACGAACGAAAAACAATTCAATAAAACAAATCGGCAGCCTGCGTATCAACGCAGACTGCCGAAACTTTATTTACGGCTAAAAATTACATTTTTTCAAGCAGCTTCAGATCAACGCCCTTTTCGCCGATTTTGATAATTTCCACTTTCACCTTGTCGCCGATATTCAGAACGTCCTCCACCTGATTCACGCGCTCTTTCGAAAGGCGGGAAATATGCACCATGCCGTCCTTTCCGGGCGCAAATTCAACAAACGCGCCTACCTTGGAAAGGATACGCACAACAACGCCCACAAACATATCGCCCACTTCGGGGTCGTGCGCAATCGATTCCACAATGCTCTTCGCTCTGTGCGCCGCCGCCACGTCGCCGTAGCAGGCAATGCACACGGTGCCGTCCTCTTCGATATCGATTTTCGTGCCCGTCTGTTCGATGATCTTATTGATCACTTTGCCCTGCTTGCCCACAACGTCGCCGATTTTTTCGGGGTTAATCTTAAACGAAATAATCTTCGGCGCAAAGTTCGAAAGATGGTCGTTCACTTCGGGGATGCATTCCAGCATCTTGCCGAGAATGAATCTTCTGCCTTCCTGCGCCTGCGCAATCGCGTCAAGCATAATCTGTTCGGAAATCCCCTTGATTTTAATGTCCATCTGAATCGCGGTGATGCCCTTTTCAGTACCAGCCACCTTGAAGTCCATATCGCCGAGGAAGTCCTCAAGTCCCTGAATATCCGTCATAATCACGTATTTGCCGGTTTCGGGGTCTTTGATAAGTCCCATCGCGCAGCCCGCCACAGGCGCCTTAATCGGCACGCCGGCGTCCATCAGCGCCATCGTGGAACCGCATACGGAAGCCATCGAAGAAGAACCGTTCGAAGAAAGAATATCCGATACCACGCGGATGGCGTAAGGGAATTCTTCTTCCGAAGGAATCACGGGTACAAGCGCGCGTTCCGCAAGAGCGCCATGCCCGATTTCGCGGCGACCGGGGCTTCTTAAAGCCTTCGCTTCGCCCGTGCAATAGCCGGGGAAGTTGTACTGGTGCATATAGCGTTTTTCTTCTTCCTCGTCTAAGCCTTCCATTCTCTGCGCTTCGTCAAGCATACCGAGGGTGCAGGTAGTCAAAGCCTGCGTCTGTCCTCTCGTAAACACCGCCGAGCCGTGCACGCGCGGAAGAATACCGTGTTCGCACCAGATCGGGCGTACTTCTTTCAATTTTCTGCCGTCGGGGCGCACGCCGTCCTCAAAAATCTTCTTTCTCACGATCGCTTTCGTGATATAGTAAATGGAATCTTTGATTTCGCGCTGCTTATCGGGGTAAACGTCCGCAAAATGTTCGAGAATTTCTTTCTCCGCCTGCGCCTGACGCGCCTCGCGTTCCTGTCTGTCGAACGTATCCAGCGCCCACACAAGTTTGTCGTAGCCGTATGCTTTTACCGCCGCGTCCAGATCTTCGGGGATGTGATACAGCTCCATCTCTCTCTTGGGCTTGCCCACTTCTTTCGCGATGCCTTCGATAAACGCGCACACTTTCTTGATTTCTTCGTGTCCGAACGTAATCGCGCCCACCATTTCGGCGTCCGTAACCTCTTTTGCACCCGCTTCAATCATTAAAATGGCGTCTTTCGTGCCCGCCAAAGACAGATGAATCGTGCTCTTTTCTTTTTCCTCCACCGTGGGGTTGATGATATACTTCCCGTCGATGCAGCCCACAATCACGCTGCCCGTAGGTCCCGCCCAGGGAATATCGGAAACGGAAAGCGCAATGGAAGAACCGATCATGGCGATGGGTTCGGGCGCGATGTCGGGGTCAACCGAAAGCGCCGTGGCAACCACCACAACGTCGTTGAAAATTCCTTTCGGGAAAAGCGGACGAATCGGACGGTCGATGAGGCGGCTTACGAGAATCGCCTTATCGGAAGCTCTGCCCTCGCGCTTTTTGAAACCGCCGGGAATTTTGCCCACGGCGAACATTTTTTCTTCGTAATCAACGGAGAGCGGGAAGAAATCCATTCCTTCGCGCGGCTGCTCCGCCATACAAACGGTAACGTTCACCACAGTGTCGCCGCAACGCACGAGGCACGCCCCGTTCGCCTGTTCGGCATACTTGCCGATTTCCACGGTAAGTTCTCTTCCCGCGTAATCGGTCTTGAAAATTCTGCTGTTTTCTAAATTCGGCATAGTGTTTAACTCCTTGTATCCTTGTATTGTTCTTTTTTTGTTCTTGCCCCGTTTTCCCGTCTGCCAAAACGGAAAAGCAGGAATTTTTTTGTTTTGGTTGTTGCAGGCGACTACCTTCCCTATTTTTTGCTTTTCGTACAACTTTCGCTTTGCGTATTTGTAGCCGCCCCTCATCCGTCGCTTTTCAGCGACAGCTTCCCCCCGGGGGGAAGCCTACCCTTCGTTAAGCCTTCCCCTTGAGGGGAAGGTGCTGAGCGTAAGCGAAGCGGATGAGGGGCGAAGCACATTTTTGATTTCCTGAATATTTTTGATAAAAAATTTCTGAAAATCAAGGGGCGTAACACATTTTTGATTGCAATTTTCAATCAAGGGGCAGTTACATTCGCCACCGCTCAATTCAATCCGCCCGATTTCCCCGTAACAAGCAAAAAAAGGGCGGATATAAAAACCCGCTCTTTTCAGCCGCTTTTATTTTCTCAGATTCAACGCTTCGATAATCGCTCTGTAACGCGCGATATCTTTTTCTTTGAGGTAATCGAGAAGACCTCTTCTCTTACCAACCATTTTCAGAAGCCCGCGGCGGGAATGGTTATCCTGCTGATGCGTAGCGAGGTGTTCGTTCAGGTGGTTGATGCGCTCGGTAAGAAGAGCAATCTGAACTTCGGGCGAACCGGTGTCGCCTTCGTGGGTAGCGAATTTAGCCATGATTTCTTTTTTTTCCATTTTGTTTATCCTCCGATGGAATTTAGTACGCGTATCACAAAGCAAGCCGTCGAGATTCGCACTGCTTTGAAACCGTTAGCATTATTGTACCACAAAGAAAAGAATATGTAAAGTAAAACAGCCCCGTTTTTAAAAAATTCTTTCCCTTACGGCATCCGTTCGGAAACCGTCCGCTTCCGATACGATATTTCCCGCGCGGCGGCGATGAAAAGCAGTCGGGCGCGCCCGCTTAGCCTCTATCGAAAAATTCCGCCTTTTTCGCAATGATTTCGTCGATTTTTTCTATATACGTTTTCAGATCTTTCGGCGAAGCGTACCGCGTGATTTTCCCGTCCGAAAACGTTACTTTTTTCGAAACGGCGTTCGCCCCGACGGCGATATTGTCCGCGATTTCTTCCATCACGTCTATGTTGTACACGCATTCCGCGCCTTTTTTCGCCCAGCCCACGTTCTCGTTGTTGCCCGCCTGATATTTCTGGCGGTACAGATAGTACGGGCGGTACCCGTTTTCGGGCAGCACCTGCCGCGATTTTTCCACCATTTCCGATACCACGGGCGCGTCTAAATAACTCGTTTCCTCTTTCAGCTTCGCCCCCGCTTTCAGGCACAGGCAATGCACCGTAATGTTTTCGGGCGCCAGCCCCGCCGCCGCTTCCAGCGATTTTTCGAAATCCGCAAGCGTTTCGTCCGCCAGCCCCGCGATTAAATCGAGATTTATTTCGAAATCGTATTTCGCGGACATCTCAAACGCCCGGTACACGTCCGCCGCCGTGTGTTTCCGCCCGATTTTCCGCAGCGTATCGTCCGAAAAGCTCTGCGGATTGATACAAATGCGCGTAACCCCGTGATCTTTTAAAAGCCGCAGCTTTTCCTCCGAAAACACGTCCGGTCTGCCCGCTTCCACCGTGTATTCGCACCCGTTTTCGCGCAGCTTGTCCACGGCGCAAAGCACCCGTTCCAGTTCCTCCGTTTCCACCGCAAACGGCGTTCCTCCCCCGATATACACGCTGCGCAGATTTTTGATAAGCGGCGCGCTCGCTTCGATTTCTTTCGTCAGACAATCGAGATACGCGGGCAGAAACCCGCGCGTTTTATCGATGGGCGCGGTGATAAACGAGCAATATTCGCACTTGCTGGGGCAGAACGGCAGCGAAACGAAATAATCGGCGTTTTTTTCGTCCTTTTCGTAAATTCCGCGCTGTGCTTCTAAAATTTTGCCCGTCAGCGCGGTATTTTCCGCCGATACCCCCATAAATTCAAACAATTTAGAAAAATCCCGTCCCGCTTCTTTCTCGCGATAGGCAAGTTTCGTAGGGCGAATCCCCGTCAATGCGCCCCAGGGCATCGTTTCGCCGTATTTTTCGCTTAAAATCCGGTACAACCTCAGCTTCGCAAACAGCTTTTCCTTGCGTTTGAACTCCAGTTCTCCCGAAAATTCCGCCCTGTCCTCGTATTCGTACTTCGCCCCGTCCACTTCGAACGCGTTTTTAAATACGCCGTTTTCGTAAGTAAACGAATGCGAAAGCGTTTCGGGGCGCGACTTGAAAAGCCGTGCCACGTCGTATAATTCGTTTTCGAGAAATGTACAATCCGTAACCATTCTGTCCCTTTGCTCCGTCCTCTGCCCGCGTCGTTTTCATTTTTACGCGGCTTTCCCGGCTTATTTCGCTTCCCGCAACGTCGCGGCAGCGCCCGCACGCCAAGGCGCCGCGCCGCAGGGCGAAACGCACATAAAAAATCACGAAAGCGTCGTCAGACGGTTCACGTCGTAAATCCGCTTGTCCGAACGCAGTTTTTTAATCAGCAAATCCATCTCCGAAACGTCCGTCAGGCGGATGGAAGCTTCCAGCACGGCGTCGCGGTTTTTATCGATTCTGCCGTTCACCGAAGTAATCGAAAGTTTCATATCCGATACCACCAGCGAAAGCGCCGAAAGCGCCGCGCCCTGATCGGCGGCGCGGATAATAATGTTCGCGTTGTACAGCTGCTTTTCCGTGCCCTCTTTCCGCCATTCCGCGGGCAACAGCCGTCCGGGGTCGATGCCGCGCACGTTCGAACAGTCGGCGCGATGAATCACCACCCCTCTGCCGCGCGAAGTAAATCCTACGATTTTATCCCCCGGCACGGGCGAACAGCACCCCGCAAACCGCACCAGCAGCCCCGATTGCCCGTTCACCAGCACCCCGCCGGGCGTACGGAGATTGCCGCCGCCCGCATGCACTTCGAAGGGCTTCGGCATCTCTTTTTTGTAAAAATCGATCAGCTTGTATAATACCTGCCCAACGGTAACGGAGCCGTACCCCACCGCCGCGTACATTTCGTCGGGCGAAGCAAACGAAAATCTGTCCGAAATTCTATTGAAGCTCTCTTCCGTAACCAGTTCCGAAAGGGTATACCCCTTCTTTTTCGCCTCGTCCTCCAGCTTCGCCTGCCCTTCGCGGATGTTGTCCTCTTTCAGCTCGTTCTTGTAAAACTGCTTGATTTTGGCTTTCGCGCCCGAAGATTTGATGAATTTCAGCCAGTCCCGCGAAGGACCTTTCGAATTCTGCGAAGTGATGATTTCCACCACGTCGCCCACCTGCAACTGTGTGGAAAGCGGCACGATTTTCGAATTGACGCGCGCGCCCGTGCAGCGGTTGCCCACCTCCGAATGGATGGCGTAGGCAAAATCCACGGGGGTAGCCCCCGGCGGAAGCGTAATCACCTTGCCGCGCGGCGTAAACACCAGCAGTTCCTCGCTGTACAATTCGGTTTTCAACGCGTCCAGAAACTCGCGCGAATCTTTCAGCGTGCTCTGCCACTCCACCATTTCGCGCAGCCAGGTCAGGCGGCTTTCGAAATTCGTGTTCTGCTCCTGCGATTTTCCTTCTTTGTACTTCCAGTGCGCCGCAATACCGAATTCCGCCACGCGGTGCATCTCTTCCGTGCGTATCTGAATTTCAAACGGCTGCCCGTACGACGTCATCACCGTGGTGTGCAACGACTGATACTTGTTCGGCTTCGGATTGGCGATATAATCCTTGATTCGCCCCGGCAGCGGCGTCCACTTTTCGTGAATCGCGCCCAGCACGGTATAGCACTCCTTCACGTCCTTCACAATCACGCGCACGGCGGTTAAATCGTAAATCTGGTCGAACGTTTTTCCCTTGTTCTTCATCTTTTTGTAGATGGAATAAAAATGCTTGGGGCGCCCGAACACTTCCCCTTCGATGCCGTCCGCCTTCATCAGCTCTTTAATCTGCTCCACGATGTCCGCCACAAACTGTCGCCGTTCGGAAAGTTTTTCGTTGATGTGCACCAGCAGATAGCGGTAAGCCTCGGGGTCGAGATATTTCAGGCACAAATCTTCCAGTTCGCTCTTCACGTGCGAAATACCCAGTCTGCCCGCCAGCGGCGTATAAATTTCCAGCGTTTCGTGCGCCATCGCCTGCTGCCGTTCGGGCGAAAGGTAGGCAAGCGAACGCATGTTGTGCAGCCTGTCCGCAAGCTTGATGATAATCACGCGGATGTCTTTCGCCATCGCCACCACAATCTTGCGGAAGTTTTCCGCTTCTTCCTGCTCCTTGCTTTCGAAAACGATTTTATTCAGTTTGGTAACGCCCGCAACCAGCTCTTCCACTTCTTCGCCGAACTTTTCGCGGATATCCTCTTCCGTCGCCGCGGTATCTTCCACCACGTCGTGCAGAAACGCCGCCGCCACCGTGGGCGCGTCCAGCCCCATATCCATCAGAATGTTCGCCACGGAGCACGGATGCACGAAATACGGCTCGCCCGAAGCGCGCTTCTGCCCCTCGTGCATTTTTTCCGCATAATCGTACGCTTCGGTTACCAGCTTTTTATCTTTTTCGTTTTCGTAAGTCGCGTCTATCTTCACGCGCGCCTCCGCCACCGCGTTTCCGCTCTTTCCGTCTGCGTCCATACTCCCTCCGTTTTTTAATCCGCTTTTTTTACGACCGTCAGTGTTTTTCCGTCAGCTTCCGCACCGTTTCATACAGCGCCGATTTCGAAAGATCCGTTTTCGCTCCTCTATACAGCGTGGGCGCGCCGAACGAAAAATCAAGAATACCCAATTCTTCGAATACCCGCGCCGCAAATAAAAATTCGTTTCTGTCCATGCCGAACGCGCCGCACTTTTCCGTCAGCGCCCGCGCGTTTTCGCCCTGCAGCACGCCCGCGTTGTTTTTCAGCGCCGTAAACATTTTCACCAGCTCCCCGCGCTCCGCGTTCAACCCTTCGAACAATCTCTTTCCGTTCACTTCCCGGTTATAATACGTTTTCTTTCCCTCGCCGTACGCCCCCGCAAACGCCACGGGCGTATCCAGATACACAATCGTTTCAAACCCGGATAAATCGGTATCGGCAAACGGCGACAAAATCAGAACGTTCCCTACGTTTCTCGAAGAGGGATAAAACAACTCGCACGGCATGTCCGCAAGATACGGGTACGCTTTCAGCACCGAGGAATCCGAAGCAAGCAGGCACAATCCCCAGTCGCTTTCTTTCCGTTTTTTCTCTATCAAATCCCGTACTTCTTCGCCTGAAAGCGCCTCGGGCGCATTTCTCTTTTCTTCCTCGTTTCCTTCTTTTTCGTGCGAAGCGGAAGAAAAATAAAACCCGTCGATCGCCGAAGAAAGCGCCGAAAAATCGGTATCTCCGCCCGACCTTCCGTCGTAAGCGAAATCGCGGATAAACCCTTTCACGTATTGCTTTCCGCGGAACTCCGAAACGTTGATTTCGAACACGAACGTCTTTTTCACGTCGCTGTCTATCAGCGGCAGATACTTCGCGCCCGAAAAATACACGAAATCGAGGTATTCGTTCTTCATGGAAAGGTGTGGCGAACCGGGCTTCATCGCCCGCGCGTTGCACTTGGTGCAGGTCAAAGAGAACAGCGGTTTTCTGTGCCCCACCCCGTACGGCTCCATCGCCGCCAGTTCCCGCACCAGTTTCGGCGAAAACGCGCCCGACATTTCTTCCGCCACGGGAATACGCGGCACGAAATCCTCGCGCGAATAATGCGCGCCCAGTTCCTTATCCAGCGCTTTTTCCAGTGCGGAAAAGTTTTCCGCCTTTAAATTCACGCCCGCCGCCTGCGCATGCCCGCCGAATTCTTCCAGAAGCGAAGAACACGCGCGCAAAGCGGTGTAAATGTTCACGTTTTCCACGCTTCGCGCGCTGCCCCGCAGCATATCTCCGCGCTGCACGAAAATCAGCGTGGGGCGGTTGTATTCCTCGGCGATTCTCGCCGCCACAATTCCAACGAAGCCCGCGTTCCAGTCGTCGCCCGTCAGCATAATCACGTGCGAATACGCGCCCTTTGCCGCCAGCGTCTGCTTCGCCGCCAGATACAATTCGTCGCACTTTTTCTGTCGCTCCACGTTGTAAGCGCACAGCTTCGCCGCAATCTCCCGTTTTCGTTCCTCTTCTTCCGCGATAAACAGTTCGTACGCCGCGTTCGAATTTCCCATTCTCCCGGCAGCGTTCACCCGTGGCGCCAGCGTAAACGCAAGCGTCTGCGCCGTAATCTCGTCGCCCTGCTTCTCTTTCGTCCGCGCCAGAAGATAGGTAAAACACGAACGATGATCCGCGTTGAAAAGTTTCAGTCCTTCGGTTACGATGTCGCGGTTTTCACCGAGGAGCGGCACGCTGTCCGCCACCGTGGCAAGCGCGGCAAAATCCAGAAGGTCGTATGCTTTTTCGCCGAGAAGCGAGCACGCAACCTTAAACGCCACGCCCGCGCCGCAAAGGTTGTCGTACGGGTAATCGTCCGCGTTTTTCGGATTGACAATCACGCAATCGGGCAGTTCTTCGGGCAGCTCGTGGTGGTCGGTTACAATCACTTCCGTCCCAAGCGATTTGGCGTATGCAACTTCGTCTTTGCACGAAACGCCGCAGTCCACCGTCATAAACAAATCGGGCACGCCCTCCGCAAAAATGCGGTCGATTCCCGCGCGCGAAAGCCCGTACCCGTCCGAACGTTCGGGCACGTAAATTCTCGCCCGCACGCCGTATTCTTTCAGCGCGTAATACATAATGGCGGAAGAACAAATCCCGTCGGCGTCGTAGTCCCCGAACACGGCGATTTCGCCGCCGCGCCCGCGCACTTCTTCAATCTTTTCCGCCAGCTCTTTCATGCCGCGCATCAGAAACGGCGATAAAAAATTCGCTTTTCCGGGATTCATGAAGCGGCGCACCTTTTCCGCCGTATCCACGCCGCGCGCAAACAGAATGTGCGCCGTGGTCTTTTCCAGCCCCGTCTCCGCCGCCAGCGCGTCCGCCAGATTCAGTTGTTCCTCCGAAAATTCGTATTCGGGAACGATTTCTTTCAATGTGTACCTCTTTTCTCTTCCGTTCCGCCTCTTTCCGTCTCTTTCTCAAAAGAACAAAGAGCGGGGGAAAAGCGTATTCCCCCGCATCGAGCGCGTTTCAAGAACGTTTCTTCAGTTTGCGGTAGCTTCCGCTTCGTTCGAGTCCGTTCCGCCGTCTTTCTTCGCCTGTCCGTCCGCCGGCTTCGCGTTTTTCGTCTTTTTATAATCGTATCTGCGCTTTGCCGCGCGCTTCTTTTGTAACTTTTCGAAAATCGGCGGATAAACGGAAGGAAACAAGATTCCCGCCGTGAAGTACGCCGATACCAGCCCCAGAAGCGCAATCAACGAAAGCCATTGCACGGGAGAAATCCCCATGGCGCCGATCAGCACGATGCCCGCCGCCGTCGCGCACGTAGCAATCAGAAGCGGTTTTTCGGGCATCTCTTTCGCCACGATTTCCTTTGCGGAAAGCCCTTCGTTTTCCTCGTTCGTTTCCGCCTTGCGCATCTTACCCGCCACGGCTACGCCGTATACGGCGCCCAGCACGGTCGATAAAAACAACGCGTTCGCGCAGGTGGAAGAAACGGGCACGCGCACAATCACCGTCAGCGCCGTCGTCAGCGCAAGCGTAACCAGCGTAATCGCCGCGGCAATCACGCCGCCCGCAAGTTTATGCCTGATAGCAGTATACACAAATACGGCAACCAGCAACACGCCGCCCGCAATCGCCGCACGCAGAATAAAATGCGCCGAGCGCGCCGTATGCGGCACCGAAGAAGAAGCGCTCACCGAAACGAGGTCCTCGTCGATTCCGTTCAAAGCGCCGTTTTCGCCCGTCAGCTTCGCCGCCACTTCCGTGCGCAGTTCGTTCAGTTTCTCGTTCGAAAAATCGCCTTTGAACGAATACACAATCGTATAATCGTTCGCCGAAGCGCTGCGTTCCACTCTCTTGTAGCTTTCGTCAACGCTCTTATCCGAAAACACTTTCGCGCAAGCCGTCTCCACGGCGTTTACGCGCTCTTCCGAGTAATAGGAATTCACGTGAATTTTCAGCGTTTTCTCGCTGCCGTATTCCGGCGCGGTATTCATCCCGAAAATCGCGGCAAGCACAATCCCCGCCACCAGAATCAAAAGCGCCACCGGCAGAAAAATTTTAAACTTTCCCGCAATTTTATTCGTAAACTTATTCATCGTCGTCATCCTCCCTCTTCAAGCGATAGAAGGCGTATTTATCCTTCGCCGCAGAGAACAACAAATAATTGATTACGCGCGTCCACAGCAGGCACACGAACGCAGCCGCCGCAAAGCAGATCACCGCCTGCGCCGCCACCGTGTTCAGAAGCGCCCCGCCGATCAGAAACGCCGCCGAACCAAGCACCGCCACAGCGCACACGTCCACGGACGGCGACAGCGTCTTTTTAAACGCGTTCTTCACGGCAGAAGCCACGGTTTTGCCCAGCGCCGCTTCCGCCTTGATTTTTTTGTATACGCGCGATTCCACGGCGAAAATCAACGCCAGTCCCGCCGCAAACAGCAACGCGGAAACCGCCGAAATTTCAAACACCGCGTTCGTTACGTACGCGTAGAGAAACGCCACGATTAAAAAGTACGTCATCGTTCCGTACGCCATCGCCACGCCGTAGCCCTTGTACAAAATAATCGGCAGAATCACCGCAATCGCCAGCACGATCAGCGCGGCAACGTAAAGCATCGTCTTTCCGTTTCCGCCGTATACGGCTTCGTACGAAGAAATTTCCGTCTTGTCCGAATCGAACGAGTACCCGCTGTCGCCCTGCGCATAATGCAGCGCCGAATCCAGCGTCGCGGCAAGAATCTTGCCCGCCTCCTCGTATTTCAGCCCGATCGCCCAGGTGTTGCCGGAAAGATTTTCGAAGTTGGATCCGCTCGGCGAAAGCACCGTATCGTTGCCGATTTTCACGGTAATCGTAGAAGTACCGGAAGCAAACGTTTTCAGAATGTCCGAACCCTTGTCGGTGGTTTTAATCTGCAGATACGCGCTCGAACCGGAAGTTTTCACCTTGAACGATTTAAAGTAATCCGTGCCCTTTTCCAGCTTACCGGGGTAAGTATTCGTGCCGTCGGTAATCGTCAGCTCGCCCGTATACGCAAACGTCGTCAGCGCCGACGAAACGGTGGAGTTCACGCTCGATTTCGGAAGCTTCACTTCCAGCACGTAATCGTCCGCCACCGAAACGCAGACGGTGGAATACTGCATTCTTGCATAACGCGAAGCCACAAGATCCGCCGTTTCGTCAAACCAGGCTTTGAAAGCGTCGGTAACCGCATAACTGTCTCCGTTTTCGCCCGTAACGCGCCGCATCACTTTATCGTCCTCGTTTCTGGAAAGGTAAACGCCGCCGTGTTTTTCGTACGAATCCACGTACTCCTGCAGTTTTTCTTCGCCTTCCTGCTGCGAAATGGAACGGCAGTTGCTGTCGTATTCCGTAGCGGAAATCACGCCCGCGGGATAGTACCGCGCCACGTATCCGCCGCCCAGTTCCTCGTCGGTATCGTACAGCGACACCACGGGATTCCACGTTTTCACCGAATCCTTTTTAAACACGGAAAGGTGAAACGACGGGAAAACCGCAACGGCGCACAATACAACGATCACGATGGTAATTAAAGTAAGCAATACCACCGATTTCTTTTTGCCCATTGTAAAGCCTCCTGATAAAGCATTTCTTTCCTCCCGCGACGGCTTGTCCGCGGAAAAAAAGAAAATAATATACCGATACTTATTTATTATACCTTATTAACGGCTTGTCCGTCAAGTCATATCGCGTGTATTTGCGGCATTTTTCACAAAAAAATTCCTTCCCGCGCCGAAAAAACCGCACAATCGCCTTAATCGCGGCATTTGTTCCGCCTGAAAAAATCCGGCAATCTTTATTTTCTTCGGCAAAAACGTGAAACCTTTCCTTACGTCAAGCCTTCCCCTTGTCTGAAAAAAAATTCAGTGTAAACTTCATTTTTTTTCGGCAAAAATGGTCAGCCTATTTCATAGGCTTCCCCTTGGGGGGCTTTTCTTGCCGAACTGCCGTTTAAGGCAGCTTCGGC
>OMGY01002027.1_pt1 | contig 16234 bp, 11 predicted proteins | sample 1674461 | NCBI WGS metagenome assembly OMGY01 (sample SAMN05578579, study PRJEB25193) | human gut metagenome | biome: Human Microbiome; feature: human-associated habitat; material: feces | host: Homo sapiens | place: USA:Birmingham
CCAGAAAGAATAAAAGATCCACATCATTCTGTCGAACCATATCGAACAGTTCATGAATCAAACCTGTGTGGATGCTGACCATTACATCCGGATAACGATGGTGGTATTCCATCAGAATGGGCGTAAGAACGCTCAGCAGAAGAGATTCCGCCGTACCGATTCGTAAACGTCCTGAAGGATTTTCTGGTTCACGAAGAAAATCTTTTGCGTTTTGTTCAGCCTTTAATATCTCTATGGCATAGGGGATAAACTGTTCTCCATGCTCGGTCATCCGAACTCGTTTCCCAATTCGCTCAAAAAGCTGGATCCCCAGTGCTTGCTCCAGCTGGTGAATCTGAACTGTGACAGTAGCCTGAGAATAACCTAGTTGCTCCGCCGCTTTTGTAAAATTCTGCAATTCTGCCACCCTTAGAAATGTGGAAAACAATCTTAGATCCATGTTTCTCCCTTAATTAAAAAATATAATTATAATAATAAAAATCATTTGTTTCCTTAATCATCAATCCTATGATACACTATTAAAGTAGGAAATTCAACTGTACATCTTCGAATTAGGAGGATTTTATGGCTATTGGAAGAAGCAAAGTTGTCATTATCGGTGCTGGCAATGTAGGTACTGCTCTGGCTCATCATCTTGTAATCTGCAACACCTGCAACAATCTAGTGCTAATCAACAGAAATGCAGAAAAAGCGTGGGCAGAAGTCACCGACTTGAATCACTCTGTGGGATATTACGATAGTAATATCCAAATCAGTGTAGGAACATATTCGGACTGTATTGATGCAGATATTGTTGTATTGGCTGTGGGCGTCCCCTATACAGAGGGCATGACTCGGCTGGACATGTTGGAAAACGCTGCTACTGTTGTAGCTTCCATCACCAGAGCAGTTATGGATAGCGGCTTTCATGGAATCTTTCTGGTCATCACAAATCCTGTGGACGCTATGACCTATCTGGTCAAAAGTATCTCCGGTCTGCCGGACTCAAAGGTTATGGGAACAGGAACCGCCTTGGATTCTGCACGCCTGCGTTATTTTTTGGCTGACCTGATTGGTGTTGATGCCCGCAGCCTGGAGGCCATGTGCATGGGAGAACATGGAGATTCACAAATGATTCCCTGGAGCCAAGTAACAGTCGGCGCAAAGCGTATTATAGATATCCTGCGAGATAGCCCGGAGAGGTTTCGTTATGTGGAGTTGGATTCAATTAGAAAAGAAATTACCAAAATTGCTTATCAGATTGTAAAACAGAAAGGCGCTACTAATTATGGTATTGCTGCTGTTGCAGCACGAATGATCAAGGCTATCATACAGGATGAAAACATTGTTATGCCCCTGTCTGTCATGCCGCATGGGGAATATGGACTCTCCGACCTCTATTTAGGTATTCCCGCTGTTCTGAATGGGTCTGGTATTCGAGAGTTGGTAGAGTATCACCTGACAAATCAGGAACATCAGGCGTTGCTTGCGTCTGCTGCCGTTTTACAAGAGGCAAACCAGAAGGTGCAACAACTGGTTAAGTGGTAGTAATTTTTTTCTGTCAACTATAATATGTGCGAATCTTTTAAAGTGTTCATAAGCAGAACAGAAGAAGCGACATAAGAAGCAACATTTAATAGGGAGAACACATGTCTGCCAAATGAGTCCTGGCACCTGTATTTGGAAATTTTACCCTATCATGAGAGGATGTTTTTTAAGATGATATCATTAATTAATGCAATTTATAACTTTTTATGGGGAGATCTGGTGCAGATCCCGCTTCCAGGAGGAAGTACACTGGGAATATCCCTTCTGGTTATGATTTTGGTGCCAGCCGGAATCTATTTTACGATCCGCACTCACTTTCTTCCTCTCCGAATGTTCCCAGAAATGATCCGTATAACACTAGAGAATAACAAAACCAAAAATTCTGACGGTATCTCTGGCTTGCAGGCACTGATTGTATCTACGGCTTGCCGCGTAGGCATGGGCAATCTGATGGGCGTTGTGGCTGCCATCTCCGCAGGAGGTGCAGGTGCTGTATTCTGGATGTGGCTCATTGCACTTTTGGGCGCATCTACTGCCTTTATAGAGGCGACTTTGGCCCAAATCTACAAGGAAAAGGATCCGCTGTATGGTGGTTACCGTGGTGGTCCGGCGTATTATCTCCACGTACTGTTCGCATCAAGGAGTAAGAGACAAAGATATTCCCTCTTCGCATGTCTGTTTGCCTTATCCGGGCTTCTCTGCTGGTGTGGAATCAGTCAGGTGATCAGCAACTCGGTCGCATCTTCTTTTGAAAATGCATTCCACATTCCTCCGCTGTATACCACAATTTTTCTAGTTGCTATTGCTGCGATAATTGTGTTGCGGAAAAACGCCACTGTCAAAGTTCTGGATATCATGGTGCCAATCATGGCCGCATGTTACTTTTTCCTTACAATTTTCATTATTGTCAAAAATGCTGGTCAGCTTCCCGATGTTTTGAGCCGGATTTTCAGCGAGGCGTTCGGTCTGCGGCAAGCTGTTGGTGGAGGTATCGGCGCAGCGATCATGAACGGTGCGAAGCGTGGATTATTCTCTAACGAAGCAGGATCTGGTTCCGCCCCCTGTGCGGCTGCCGCTGCGGATATCGACCATCCTGCCAAGGAGGGGCTTTTTCAGGCTCTCGGAGTATTCATCGATACATATGTAATCTGCACCTGTACAGCGATGATTATGCTCTTAGTGCCTCAGGAATTAACCGAGGGGTTAGCAGGTATGGATTTACTGCAAGCTGCTATGGCATACTATTTTGGCGAATTTGGTGTTGTGTTCATCGCACTAATTCTGTTTTTATTTAGCTTTTCCACATTCTTAGGAATTTTGTTTTATGCAAGATCAAATGTGGCGTATTTGTTTGGCGATAACTGGCTCTCTCAGACGCTCTACAAGGTACTGGCCCTTGTAATGCTCTTTATCGGCGGCATTGCAGCATACCAGTTTGTATGGGATTTGGGAGACGTTGGGGTCGGTCTGATGACAATTTTTAACATGATAGCACTGTTCCCATTAGCTCCCAAAGCTTTACAGGCATTAACTGATTACGAACATTCTCATAAGCGGTGAGACTTTTCCCGCAAACAATATTTGCATTTTTTAGAGCATTTTTCCCATACTCACTTTTTAATTTACATTTCTGATCAACAAAAAATTTTACCCCATCTCTCGGTTGTTTAGGGATGGGGTAAAGTTTTTATGTTGCAATCTCCGGGATTTCCCCGACAAAGTTATAAACGATCCTGACTTCCTGCACCTGTTCCCATTCCTCCGGCGTCACAATCGCCTCATGGCAGCCCTCAATGACCTCCCATTCCTCACGGGGGATAATGTCATAGGTATTGGAGCGGATGCCTTTCTGATGTGTCCGGCAGACAAGATGTGCGCCCTTATAAAAGGGATTTCGCAGGATATGGCTGATCCTTGCGCTCCCCCACCTCTAAAGATTTCAAATTCTTTTAATTATAATTTTCCTCTTACATTTTGATTTTGACATTTATACCTTTTTAAAACATAAAGTTTAAGATCACATACGGATTACTTTCATTTGATATTTCTTTAATTTTTTCTTTTCTTCCCATATACAAAAAATTCATAATATCATTAAATTCTGTTGTCTCTGGATCATTTCCTGTTAATATTCCATTTTTCTCATAATATGGCAAAGCACTTTCAAAATCTAAATATAAAGCACCATTACTGTTAATCAGTTCTCCTACTTCTGAAATCTTACTTTTGCATAATATATACATATTATCAGGTGAGATATTCTTGATAAATTTAGCTATCTCTATGCCCTTATTTTCAGATATCTCATTAAATGCATTTTCTGTCACTGTATCCAATTTAATTAAATCCTGTTTCTTTCCTTCAACCCATGCAGTTGCTTCATCAACATTAAAGGTCTTCACAATTGCCAATACCAACTTATCAATAATTGAAATATTCTTTGGGTACTTTTTATGCAAAAACAGCAAAACTTTTATTTAAGATATTACTTCCATGAATCTGACGAATTAAATCTTTTAACGGAAAAAAATTTGTCTTTTCCTCATCCAACCACTCTGGTCTTTTTCCTAATTTTGGTTTCACAAGCTGTGGTTTTTCATATAGATTCCGAAGTAATTTTTCATATTGTTCTTCATATTTTATTGTATCTGAAAGATCTATATATATTCTCGTTTTTATATAGGCTGGCAAGTACTCATTTCCCTCATCATCTCTTTCAGCAATGATTGGAATAAATTTTTCCTGTTTCATTTTCCCATATATTTCACCAGAAATAATTACAGTCTCATCACCAACACCTCCTGTTCGATTATTTGCTTTTTGTGCATATACCCTATCACAAATTATAAGTACCTTTGTAATGTCAGGATCATTAACACATCTTTCCATAAATGCATACTTATCTTGCCCTTCTTTTAGTTCCCATTTATCAAGCACAACATCCACTCCATGAGAAATTAAGCGTTGAGCAAGCTCTAGTACAAGTCTATCACTGCTCCAAGAATATGAAATAAACACCTTTGGCATTTTATCATCCTGCAATTCTAATCCCCTCCATACCTTATTTTGACTCTTAACATTTTCTTTTCATTTTACCACCCGACATAAAACGACACAATGAACTTACGTGAAATCGAAAGTAATTTTTTACTAAAAAACACCCTAATAGAATGGATTCTAATCAGGTTCTCATCTGATTGATCATTCTATTAGAGTGCTTCTACTTTAAAATTTCTGTTATGGTCTGAGTTCATTTCCAAAGCCGCCAAATTCAAACACTTTTTGTATCGGTGTCCTGATCTTCGATCCGGTCGTGAAGCTGCTCGAACCTGATACGGATATCCCTTAACATCTGATGATGGTGTATCCTGATCCCGATCGTGATGCCGGTCAGGACAAGCCCTGTCATGGCAATGATGATCAGGACTGTCTCAACCTTTACTTTTAACGGCTTTTTCTCAGTCGTAGATGGATTCTTCTTCCCAGCTGATGATGTTTCCGTTTTCTGCGTTGATCTCAAATTCATACTTTACCTCCGCATAGTAGGCTTCCCCCTCATATAGAGATATGCCGTCGTCATAGTCCGGATGGATGTAGATGTTTCCGGCATCGATGCCAGGGATCCTGTCCATGACGGTCTGTTTTGCTGTCTCGATGGAAACACCGCCCGGTGCTGTCTGCGATGTGCCGGCTGCGTTCTGGGAACTTGTCGTACCATTCTGTGATGCACGGTATCCCTTGTCTATCACTTCGGAGTCTGCCGAGAGGATGCGTCCATCGGATGCATCCAGCTCATAATCGTACTCCACTCCGGCTGCGGTGAATTCCACCTCATATCTGGCACGGCCGTCATCCCAGTCCTGTTTTACCGTGATGTACTGGATCTGTTCTTCTGTGACCCCTGCATTCCCGGCTGCGATGCTCTTCGCTTCCTGTTCCGTGATGCCGCCGTTTATCATTGTGGCAGAACCTGCGGTTGCATGTTGTGACACGCCTGCCTGTGATGTTCCACTGCTGTCACTGTTTCCTGTCTGTGCTGTTCCTGCTCCACTGCTGTTATCCTGTGCATTATGATCTGCTGTATTGCTGTTGTTCTGTGACGCCGTGTCTGATGCATTTCCTGTGCTCCTGGAACCCTGTACAGTTCCACCAGCTGCTCCTGTAGTCCCCTGTATGCTCTGGGGATCCTGCATATTTCCGGTTGTACTGCCGCATCCGCTCACAGTTGACAGAAGTGCCACTGCTATAAGTCCTGCGGCAAGCATTCTCTTTTTATTTCTCACGTTTGTCCTCCCATTTCTCCATTGATTCAATGATGCGTTCCATCCTGATGGCTGCTGTTTTCTGCCGGTGTTCTTTCTCACACCTTGAAGATCCCGGTGTCTGCCTTTAACATTTCTGCCGCTGCACCTGCCTGTTCCGTGGTCTCTGCCACCTCGGAGCACCGCATGGTGATGTTCTGGATGCGCTCTGCCATGTCAGAGGTTCCGCTTGCGCCCTCGTTTGCCGCATTTGCAACGCCCTCGATCGCATTTATCATGCCGTCCATGGAAGCCAAGAGTTCCTCGGATGTCGCACTGAAATCCGATACAAGACCGTCCACAAACTCGGAATCCCGGTTGTAGGCATCCGCAAGGCTCTCAAAGCTGTCATAGCTGGCTTTCACATCAGTTGCGACGAAGTCTAACAGACGTCTGCTGTCCTTTGTGAGCTGGTTCACTGCTTTCACCACGCTGTCCGTGACCTCCTGGATGGTTGTCGCCGTCTCACCGGATTCCGTCGCAAGCTTCCGGATCTCGTCCGCCACGACTGCAAATCCTTTTCCCATCTCCCCGGCACGTGCCGCCTCGATGGAAGCATTTAAGGATAAAAGATTCGTCTGGTTGGTGATCTCCATGATCGCCTGTGCCAGGACCTCGATCCGGGATACCACTTCCACATCCTGCAGTGCCTGGTCGAGGCTTTCCTTGATCTCGCCGTGCATGCGCTGTGCATTGGCACGGTTCTCCGTGGTCTCTTTCTTCGCATTGACGGCACGGGTATGGATGTCATTGACACGCTCCGCACCTTCCTGTGCGCTCTCCGCGATGTTTTTGATCGCCCGGTTGATCTCCTCTGACATGGTGTTCATCTCCGTTGCGGATGCAGCGGATTCCTCCATGCTCGCTGCAAGCTGCTGTGTCGTTGCGGAAATGCCTTCCATCTCGCCGTTGATCTCATCCACGTTTTTCCCGATGGAGGAGACATGGCCGCTCAGGGACTCTGCATTGTCCTTCACGCTCCCAAGGTGTCCCGCAAAGCTCTCCCGGATCTTGTGGAAAGCTGCCGCAAGGTTTCCGATGCTGTCTTTCCTGTCTAAATATTTCTGTTCCACATCCTGTGTGAAATCGCCCTGTGCGAGTGTGTCCGAATAGCTGCAGGCAAGATCAAGGCTCCTGATGTAATCAATGATGCCTGCAGCACCCACAACGATCGTGATGATAAGCCCGGCTGTCATAAAGGCTGCCATTTTTTTTACATCGGAAGCGATCATTGCTGCAAGCTGGCTCTGCGCCTGCGCCTGTCCTGCACCGTCCATGTGGCTTACTGCATATGCTGCGAGCTGTTCCATGCAGTTTTTCGCATATAACACTGCCCCTGCACCGAGCAGTATCACAAAAAAGAATACGATCTTTGTTCCAAATTTTGTCTTTCCCATGATTTATCTCTCCTGTTCCTTATATGATATTTAGACAATTGCGAAACTCCTCATGCCCTTCTTTCAATTTAGATTTTCATGAGTTTCGCAATTGTTTAATATGATTTCTGCAATCATCATCTTCCTGCCCAGGCTGTGCAAGGATGTCTTTTTTCTCCCAGTCTGCAACAAATTCCACGCACCTGTCTGCCGGGAGCGGCCTGCTGATCAGGTAGCCCTGCAAAAAGTTGCAGCCGAGCTTTTCCAGCTGTTCTGCCTGTTCCCCTGTCTCGATCCCCTCTGCCGTCACCCAGATGTGGTTCCTCTGGGCGAACACGAGGAGCGTCTGCACGATCGGCATGCCCATCTTCCTGCTCCCGATGCCCCAGACCAGCTCCTTGTCCAGCTTGATGCTCTGGAACTCGAAATCCATCAGCCGCACGAAATTGGATTCGCCCTTGCCGAAATCATCCATGACCAGGTTGAACTTCTTATCCTGCAGCCTGTGTGCGGTCTCCAGGAGTTTTCCGTTATCCGCCGACTTTCCGAGTTCCGTCATCTCCAGCCAGATCTTCCCATGCTGGAGGCCGTACCGGTCCAGGCAGCTGCTGATCTCCTCCCAGACAGTCTCCACCATGCAGGTCTGCGGCGACAGGTTCACGTTGATCCTCGTGATGCCGTGTTCCGCAAACCTCGTGAACCACCGGCAGCACTCCCGGATCATCCACAGGTCGATTTCATGCACCCAGCCGCATTCCTCTGCCTCCTGCACAAGGCTCTCCGGGTCGAGGAAACCTCCCTTCCCGTCCCTTGCACGGAACAGCGCCTCAAGCCCGGTGATCCTGTGCTTTTCCACGTTGTAGATGGGCTGGAAATAAGCTTCCATCCCAAGACTGGAAATATCTTCCCAAGTATAAGCTCCTGTAATGCTCATGGTCTTTTACCTCTTGCCTGTTTTTTTGTTCCATCTCCCAGCCCCCGCTGCCCAGATGACCTTTCCTTTTATCTCTTCCCTTCCTGCCGCACCGAGCATCCTGCTGTCTAAAGACACCGGGCGGTTGTCCCCGAGGAAGAAATAACTGCCTTCCGGCACGGTGTACGGATAATCCACGCTGTCTCCTGTTTCCGACATGCCGTAGATGACATCCGTCTCCTGCACTTCTGCGCCGTTCCTTGTCAGGTGTCCCTCACTGTCCACCTCCATCACATCCCCCGGCAGCCCTGCGATGCGCTTGATCAGGTATTCCCCGGATGCATCCTTTAAGATGACGGCATCCCCATAGCCCACGCCGTCCGGGAGGATGCGCAGGAAGAACACGATGTCCCCGGGATGGCAGGCAGGGCGCATGGAATTCCCATCCACGCGCATGATCCCGCACACCCTGAACACCAGGATCCAGACCACGAACAGGATGGCGGCCCGCTCTGAGCGCATCTTTCTTTTCCGTTTTTCCTCGCGGACCTTCAGGAGTGCCATGTCAAGGCTGTACTGTTCTCCCCCGTTCATGGCTGTTCCCGGAGACCGGCCTCTTCCGGTCCGTCTTCCTGTATCTGTCCCGGCCTCTGCGGCTTTCCATGCAGATCCCGTGTGTCTTCCTCCGGCGGACACTCTGCAAAGATGCAGTCCAGGCCGTTTTTCAAGGCTTCCAGACGGCTGCGGTACTGATGGTAGAGCGCCTGTTGCTTCTCCACTTTCTCCCTTGTCTTTGTCAGGATAACATCCATCTGCCGCCCTGCCTCTGCAAGGATCTCCTCCGCCTGCCGCCCTGACTCTGCAAGGATCTCTCCTGCCTTCCTCTCTGCCTCTGTAAGGGTCTCCCCTGCCTTCCTCTCTGCCTCTGCAAGGGTCTCCCCTGCCTTCCTGTCCGCCTCTGCAAGGGTCTCCCCTGCCTTTCTGTCCGCTTCTGCAAGGATCCTCTTTTCTGCTTCCCCAGCCTCTTTGAGCATGCGTTCCTTTTCGGTGCCGGCATGGTCAAGGATGGTCGCCGCAGTCTCCTTTGCACCGCCCAGGATCTCCTCCGCCTTTCCTTCTGCCTCCGCATAGAGCTTCTCCTGTGTGGGGATCTGTGCCCGCAGTCCTGCGTTCTCTGCCGCAAGCTGCATCTTTTCCAGATATAGTTCCCTCACTGCCTCCTCGTTCTTCTGTCCATAGTACTCCACCAGCTCCCTGATGTAGAGCACGACTTCCTCACGGTCATACCCTAAGACGGCTGTCCTTAACTTTTCTATTTCCTTAACAAAATTCCTGTCTTTCATGATCTGTCACTTCCTTATAATCCCTTTTTCAGGCACAACAGGGGCAGCCTGCGCTGCCCCTGTCATGTCATCCTGCAAGTTCTCTTGAAAGTCTTGACTCAAACACTGCAAGAGCTGCCATGCAGCCGGCTGTAATGACTGCGCCGGCTATATAGATCGGAGTATCTGCCACACAGTGCCTGCCTGTCACAGCCAGTAAGATGCCCGCTGATATATAGGCTGCACACATCACCACCTGGGCTGCGATACATTTTTTCTGCGTCTTCCGCAGTGCTTTTCTTCTTTCAGGATCCATGGTCCTTATCCTCCTGTTCCTCGTATTTCTGCCATGAATGGGTCTGACAGGGAGCTTTCCTGTTCTGCCCGCTCATGTCAGATGTTTTGTAAGTATTTTGGAAAATTTACATATATCATTTTGGTTTGTTGTTTGTAAGTTTAGATGTCAGGCCTTTCTTTTTTATTGTCCGGGGATATGTGGATATCCCCGGGATTGTTTTTTCGTTCTGGTATCTTTTGGGGTTACTGTCTTACTCTCCGTCAAGTTCCTCGCGGATCTTCCGGATACGCAGGACTGTGTATCCTGCGATCACAAGGATCAGGATGACTGGATACCAGTGGAATCCGCAGTCTGCGAAGCTGATGTGTCCGTCTGCATCACTGCTGTCTGCCGGGATGCTGTCGTCTGTGTTTCCGCTTCCGTCTGCATCTGCTCCGGTCTCTGTGCTGTCTGCGACATCTGTAGTATCATCAGAACCTGTATCTGCATCGGTCTCTGTACCTTCTGTCACATCCTCACCATCCGCCTGGTCTGACTCGTTGTTGTTTCTGTTGTTCCTGTTGTGTTTGTTGTTTTTGTTTCCGCCGGACGCATTGTTTCCATCCGCTGCGGCGATATCTGTGGCATTGGTCTTGCCATCTGTGACTCCGGTATTGGTTCCGTTCGTATTTCCATTGCTGTTTCCACCGTTATTACCGGAATTATTACCGCCATTATTGCTGCCGTTATTACCGCCGCTGCCGTTATTGTTACCGCCGTTGCCTCCAGGTCTGTTGCCATCACTGCCGGAGCTGCCGTTGTTTCCACTGTTGGAGCCGCCGCCATTTCCGCCGGTGCCCGGGTTCTTGCCGTTTCCTCCATCGCCTCCGGTTCCACCGTTTCCGCTGTTGGATTCACCGCCGTTTCCGCCATTTCCTCCGGTTCCGTTGTTGGATTCTCCACCATTTCCGCCGTTACCGCCGTTTCCGCTGTTGGATTCACCGCCGTTTCCACCGTTGCCGCCGGTTCCGTTGTTGGAGTCACCGCCATTTCCGCCGTTTCCTCCGGTTCCGCTGTTGGATTCTCCACCGTTTCCGCCGGAGCCACCATTGCCGTTGTTGGAGTCTCCGCCGTTTCCACCGTTTCCTCCGGTGTTGTTACCACCGTTGCCTCCGGTTTCGCCTGAGCTTCCTCCATTACCGCCGGATCCGCCGTTGCCCTTGTCTGAGTCTCCGCCATTTCCGCCGTTGCCGCCGCTGTTCGTGCCGCCGTTGTTATTGCTTTCTCCTGTGGAGCCGCTGCCGCCGTTGCCTCCGTTTCCACCGTTTCCGTTGTCGGATTTACCGCCGTCTCCGCCATTTCCACCGGATGTTGTTCCACCGTTATTATCGGTCTTTCCCGGCTGCGTGGTCTCGGTTCCTGTACCGCCGTTGCCGCCGTTTCCGCCCGGGTTCGTGTTATCTCCTGTTGCGTTTCCGCCGTTTCCTGCATCACCGCCTTTGACGGTTCCGCCAGGATTGATGGTGATGGTCTTATCGCCTGCGCTGATTCCGGTTCCACCGTTTCCACCATTGCCAGGAATACCTGCTGCGGAATCTCCGCCTTTACCGCCGTTTCCACCAGTTACAGTTCCACTGACTGTCGGAGTGAGCTTGCCGTTACCATCGATACCGGCTCCACCATTTCCTCCATCTGTGCCTTCTGTGCCGTTTGCACCGTTACCACCGGTCACGTTTGCATTGTTTCCAATGATAATTCCGGCATCTGCTGTATCACCACTGGCTCCGATACCGGCTGCTCCATCTGGATGTTTAGCAGAACCGTCCCCACCTTTGATCGTACCGTTTACGATCTCAAGATTCGTTCCCGGATGTTCGTTGCTGTTAGCATCCTTGACAAATTCCAGTCCCGGTTTTGCCTCATTATTATCATCTGCCTTGTCACCTGTGATGGTCTTATCATTTAAGTCGATCTTGACCTCACCCCATGTGTCAGGGATCTCAACTGTGTGGTCGATGTCTTTCTTCACGATGACTTTGTAGTTGCCGTCAGCATCCACTACAACCTGTACATTGGAGTTTTCTGCTTTCTCCGTTCTGTCCGTGGCATTATTGCCTGTTGTGTCCCCGGCACCTCTGTCCTCGAACTGCTTTGCAATATCCTTTGCATCCACGAGGGCTGTTTTGCCGTTTACAGAACCATATTTCTTATGACTGATCTGATATGGTGTTGCTTTCTTCAGACCCGTGATGGTTGCTTTTCCATCCCCATCCGTAAGTATGGTTGATACATTACCTGTCGGGGTTCCCTGGGCATCCAGCTCCTGATACTTATAAGTCTCATTTGCTCTTCCCTTGAAAGTCAGGGTATATGCTGTCTTTCCCGTAATGGTCGGATTATCATCCGTCACTTCCACATCTACGCCTGTCGTCAATCCTGATGCTGCAATCATAAAGGCCAAAGCATCCACATATGTTCCCTTAGTCTTTTTCTTTAATTCCTCTAATTTTGTTTGTTCCACAGTCACCGTATTACTGATGTCTGAACCGGAATGATCATAAGCAGTCACATTTGCGAGTGTCGCTGCCTCTGTGTCCGTAAGCTTTCTGACATCGTTCACATGAATGACAAAATCATCTGCCGCAATAACGCTTCCATCTGCCCCCTTGATCACGTTCATCCGGTATACCGGGATTAAGGTCACGACATCCGCAGTCTGTGCAGTCATCACAGTTGTTTCATTATAGATCTTTGTGCTGTCTGTTTTATCAACCCATACAAAGAGGCTCTCATTCTCAGCCTTTAACTTATCTGCTTCTTCCTGCATTTTGGTAAAGCTTGCTGCCGGAATCGTATCTCCATCAATCACTGTAATATGCTCTGTCTTATTTAAGATATTGCCCTTTTGATCTTCAAAAACGATCTCATGCAGTTTTTCAAAGTCCACCGTAACATTCCATGCCTGATAAACTTTTGCGAATGTATGGGAATAGGTCTTCGTTGTACCATCCCATGTGATTTCCCCACTCTTGATTGCCGCATCAATATCAATTGCCACATTATTAACCGTAATGCTCTTTAATCCGTAACCATCCTCTGGCTTAATATTGACCTTCAATGCTCCATTATTCTTCACAATCGTCTGGTATGTACTGTTTCCTTTATCATTCCACGCCACACCATCATTTCCAGTCACAAGTGTTCCATGTGTCACTTTTACATCTACGGTCTGTCCCTCTTCAAATGTAATATTTAATGCCCGTGGTTTGCCTACCGCCCGTGTTGTGTAAGTATAGCTTGGTCCATTTCCTGTGAAAGCCTGATTGGATACAATGGTATCATCACTGCCATCCACGTTGCTCCAATATGCCTGTTTATAAGTAGTGGCTGTTCCTGTTGTATCTTTTAACTCCAGCTCTACTGTTCCATTGTTTTTCACAATGACATGCTGGAACTGGTCCGCACCTGGTTCTTTTGTTACAAGCCCTGTATCTTTCACTTTTGCCGTACCACCTGTCACATGAACATGTACGATATGGGACGGTGTGAATACAGCTTGCAGTGTCACATCTGAAGTTGTCGGTGTGTACTTTAATTCATAACTATTTTCTTTCCAGTTAAACGTTTTTGCTCCTGCAAATAAATCTGTACTGTTTGTTGTATCCTGCAATGCTGTCAGGACAGAGAAACTTTCTCCCTTCTCCCCGGTAAGATCTGAATAATAAGGATTTGAAAAATCATTTGGCGTAAATATAAGGGTGAGTTCCTCATTGCGGTTTACATTGATGCTGCCATCCTGCTCCAGTTTGTATTCATTACCAGATGCATCTACCGCCTTGAAGCTTCCCTTTGCATTTCCTGCTGCAAGACCTGTTACTTTTAAGGTTGTCATCTGCCGTTTTGCCGCAGCATTCACTGTAATGTCTCCACTGACCTTTGGAATCGTAACTGTAATGCTTCCATCTGCCGGATCTACCCTGCACACATCTGCAAATGTCAAATTCTTAACAGTCCCTGTATCGCTTTCCTTCATAGTAACCATAAAGTTGTCCTGATCCAGATCATAATCTGCTTTTGGACTGATTTTTACAGTATAAGTTTTTAAATAACCAACATCAGTCTGCTCCTGACCACTTGTAATCTCAGCATTGCTTCCTATGGTTACGATTGCTTTAAATGTTCCAAGATAAAACTTCTGATTGTTTTCCGTTGCAACATATTCAATACCATCTACTGTGACTTTCTCTCCCGCAACAGCTATTACGATATAATCCCTGTCCGGATATTTTGTGTCGACTGCATTTCTCTGACCTACCGTCACGCCACCTGCAGGTGCAGTATCCACCTCATGTCCAAATACCTTCGCCTTTGTTCCCGAAGGAAGTTTTACCTCCGCTTTTTTATCTGATGTTCTGCGCTCTACTGTCACTTTATCGGCGGCTGAACCATTTCCTTTTATCTCTACCGTATCTTCTTTGCCGCCATCCAGCTTAATTTTTGCACTCTTGTCTGCCGTAACTTCTGCCTTTGTCACTCTTTCATTCCGGTACATGGCATCCGGGATGTAGACCAGGGTGATGGCATCAAAACTCTGATTGGTATATGTGTATGTCACATCCCCGATCTTTAAGGTGAGTGCGCCTGTCGTGTTATGGTTCTTGAGATATGGTGTATCATCCCCTGTACCGTTTGGCACAACGACCGATGATGCGCCTGCCGGGGTTGTCACCTTGTAAGTATTATGGTCTACAGGACTGTAAACGTTCAGTGTTCCGTTATCCGATACATTAAGTGTTCCGTCTTTAAGTGTAATGGTTCCATCTGCTGCAACGTCAAGCGTTACATCCACCGCATCACCCGGTGCGGAGAACCATGTACCATCCTTGCTCTTTAACTGCACACCTTTTTTCAGGGTTCCGCCTGTCACTGCTGTAACGGTATCTTTTACGATCTCGACTGTGTCTCCTGCCTGTGCCGTATCCAGTGCATCTGCAAGAGGGGCATATTTCACGCCGTTAATGGATGCCTCAGCATCCATCGGTGCTGCTACTACGTTAACTTCACCTTTTTTACTGCTATCCGGCTGCCCATGATCGGCTCCGTCAGCGTAGCCTCCGAATTCGACGTATAAACCTTGAACTTTTCTTCCATCTGTTCGATTTGACTCATAAACATCATTTAAAGTACCTGCTGAAGTTTCCAACGATACACATGATTCTTTACCAGTTACAGCTATTATTGTGGTATCCATAGGTGGTCCGCCATCTCCACCTTCATTAGGTTCACCAGTGTTCCACATATTACTTGGAACTTGTGCTCCTGCCTCTGGTCCCTGAGTCCAATAATAATGTGCATAATTTTGCATTCCATTTGGACTGTTAAATTTAAGAGTATTGGCATTAATTTGCTTAAATGCCTGATGATTTGTAATAAGTGTATTATCCGGATACACTAATCTTGTTCCAGATGTCCATGTAGGAACGTTGTTTAAGTTTTTAAGATATCTCGATTCGTCTAGCGAAGTAACCGTTGATAAATAACCTTGTTTTCCTCCTAATTTATATTCTAGTGCCATATTGTATGCCCGTGCCCACGTAATGGCCTTCGGAATATACATATAATAATGTCCATTTACTTCCCATTGTGTAAGTTTAGTTTCTCTATCAATTGATTCAAACCCTTTATTTTCATTTCCATCAATAGTCAAATACACATTCATATTATCCACATAATCAAATACCATGGCCTGAATTCTATTTTTAATTTCCTCTGCTGATAAGCCGTTTGCGAAAACCCATGTAGCCGATTTCCCACTAGTATCTTGTAGTGTAGCATCACTAAGAATATCATTCGGCAATTTACCAGTTGATAACGTGATTGTCATTAGAGTGATATTTTCATTCTCAGTATCAATCTTCACATTTGTATAATGGAACTTTTGATGTGTTTCATCTATCCAAACCGGTGTTCCTAATTTTATAGTATACTTACCCTGTACATTCGCATATGACACTGCGTTTCTAAAGGAATAGGTTACTCCTGCTTCCTCTACAATTACATTTCTAGTGAAATATACTGCTTCCTGCGATGCAGTTTTTACTTCAGAAGATTTTTCTTCCGTACTATTTGTAATATCCCCATCTGCAGGATCCACACTCTGTTTTTCATCCGTCAGCTCAAGTGTGGCAGTCTGTGTGTTATCCGTATCCTCATTGGAAGCCGTTGTTTCTTCCGTTTTTGAAGTTTGGGTATCTTCTGCTTTTGCAGACTTTCCAAGACGATCAAGGACATAGGTTACTTCATATTCTCCTAAAGTATAAATATCAAAATCTCCAGGATCAGATACCTTTACTTCATAAAGGTCTTTATCATAAATAATGCCTTCCGTCAGATCATACTCTTCCTGACCCCACTCTAAGTAGAGATCCGGTGCTTCATACAAAGCGTTTTCTTCCACGGCTGCTTTCACAGTAACCGTTCTCTGAAAGGTAATGACCTGATTTTCCTGTGTGTCATCC
>OMGY01002034.1_pt1 | contig 16199 bp, 10 predicted proteins | sample 1674461 | NCBI WGS metagenome assembly OMGY01 (sample SAMN05578579, study PRJEB25193) | human gut metagenome | biome: Human Microbiome; feature: human-associated habitat; material: feces | host: Homo sapiens | place: USA:Birmingham
AGGAAAATCATCAGGTACTGGTGTGTCCAAAGCATTTCGCAGTTAATGAGCAGGAAACCTACCGCAGGGGAAACGCAAAGAAACAGTATGACGCAGTAGATTCTGTTATTACGGAACGGGCAGCCCGGGAACTGTATCTGAAACCATTTGAAATGCTGGTAAAAAAAGCAAATGTACGCTGCATTATGACTTCTTTTAATAAAATTAACGGGATATTTGCAGGTGGAAACAGCGACCTGTGCAACCGGATTCTGCGGGAAGAATGGGGATATGAAGGATTTCTGGTGACTGACTGGGGGGATATGGATATTGTGGTGGATGGCGCGGATGCAGTTGCGGCCGGAAATGATGTTGTCATGCCCGGCGGGCCGCCGGTGATTAACCAGATCCTGAACGGATACCGGGAAGGGCGAGTGACACGCGGGCAGCTGGAGACAGCAGTGCATCACCTGCTGCAGGTAATCGAGAGCTTGAAAGGGAGAAATGGCGAGAATGGAAAAGAAAATATATGAATTTACAAACGACGGCAATTCCTGTGTGATTTATGATGCAAAGCCGCCAAGATACTGGTTTAACTATTTGTGGAATGAAAACGGCTACTGTGCGCAGGTTTCCCAGAACGGGCATGGGCGCAGCTATTACCTGAATGAAAGAGCAGATATGTGCATGATCAATAACAATGATGCAAGATATTTCTATATCCGGGATGATGAAACGAATAAAAGCTGGAATATCGGTGCAGCGCCGCTGAATGAACAGGTAGAAAGCTATCAGTGTGAGCACAGTATCGGATTTTCCAGACTACAGTCGGAGTGTCAGGGGATAGAGAGTTCATGGAGCATTTTTGTGCCGCAGACAGGATTTCAGGAAGTGTGGACGTTTCGGCTTAAGAACAAAAGTAGAAAAACCCGTACACTCAGCACATTTTCAGCGGTAACTTTTGAGCTGGAGGGATTCTCATACCCCCGTTATTATGAAATGTACCGTTGCCTTGAAACTTCCTTTGACAGGGAATTAAATGGAATATATTGTAGATCCGCTCATCCGTTTGCACCGCATAAACGGTACAATGCTTATCTGGCTGCTTCCGAGCCTGTGTATGCTTATGACGGGGATCTGGCCAGATTCTGTGGAGCGGCAGGATCTGTCACGAAACTGGATGCTTCTGCTTATGCACTGTTTCAGAGACCGGATGTAGTAGTAAATGGCAGTGACTGTACGAATTCGGAGGCGGCACTGTTTATTCTTGGCGGTGTGCTGCAGCATAAGTTCATACTGCAGCCGGGCGAGACGAAGGAAATCAGGATGGTCTTCGGCGTCAGTGAATCTCTGGATGAGGCAAGAGCGACAGCTAAAATGTATGCGGATGCTAAGCGTACGGAAAGTGCCTGTAAGGAGGCCGTGGAGTATAATCTGGACAAATACAGTTCCCTGTCCGTCACCACACCGGACAGCAAAATCAATCATATTATGAACCAGTGGCTGAAGAAGCAGATAGACTGCTGTATTGTTGGGAAAAAGGGTGTGCGGGATAATCTGCAGATTGCAGTGGCACTTCTGAATTATCGTCAGGAGAAGGCCAGGGAGGAGATTCTGGAATGTCTGCGCCATCAGTTTCGGGATGGTCATGCCGTATTGACCTGGTATCCGTATGACGACACCAGGTATTCAGACCAGCCGTTCTGGATTATCTGGGCGGTGTGTGAACTTATCAAGGAGACGGGAGATTACACGATTCTGCAAAAGAAGATTGAGTGGCAGGATGGCGGTGCTGCGGCTGTAGTGGAGCACTTAAAAGCAGCCGCAGATTGTCTTATCCGGGATAAGGGAAGAAATGGGCTGAGCCGGATTTATTTTGCAGACTGGAATGATGCGCTGAATATCACAACCGATCCGGAAGCGGAATCCGTCATGCTTTCTCATCAGTTCTGTCTTGCTTTCAGAGAACTGAAGCTGCTTATGGAAAAAATCGGGGAGACTGATTATGCAGAATTTCTGAAAAAAGAATATGATACCATGAGAAAGAGTATTAATGAGAAAGCCTGGGATGGTGAATGGTATATGCGGGCACTCAGTAAGAAGGAAAACATTGGTTCCAGAACAAGTGAAGGCAGTAAAATCTATCTGAACGCCCAGACATGGGCAGTTCTGGGAGACGTGGTAGATGAAGAAAAGCTTCCGAAGCTTCTGACTTCGGTTGACAGTATGGAACATGATTTTGGTTTCCCTCTGAATATGCCGCCGTATGAGAAATATTCTCCGAATGTTGGACGGATGTCGGGAATGCTGCCGGGGCTGTTTGAAAACGGCGGAGTATATTGCCATGCAACGGGATTTAAGATCCTTATGGACTGCAAACTCGGCAGAGCTGAAAAGGCACTTTGTACTCTGAAAAAAATCATGCCGGACAGTGAAAAGAATCCGTCCACGCAGTCCGGCGCCGAGCCATATGTATTTACAAACTGCTATTCCACACATCCGAAATATTACGGCAAATCTTACTGGTCCTGGACAACCGGAACCTCTGCATGGTGCATGAAGGGACTGTATGAAGGCATTATGGGGGTAAAACGCGGATATGACGGGCTGGAAATTACCCCATGTTTTCCGAAAGAATGGGAACGGGCTGAGATGACGAGACATTTCCGAAACGCAGATTATCATATTGTAATTGAGAATCCGCAGTGTCGGAAGGCTGTCACATCCGTAATTATTGTGGACGGAACACAGATAAAAGGAAACAGGATTCCGGATTTTGCAGACAATAAAAAGCATGAAATAAAGGTTATCCTTCAATAAAAATTATTAGCACACGCTACTGATAAGCGTCGATGTAGGGGGAAATGGCTTGGAATGGGACAGAAAATCAGTGCCTGTTTTTTCTCTCACCTGAAGCTGATAAAATACAGTGGGAAACCCACCAAGGTAAGGTCTAACCAACCGCCTTGTACCGAGTCCTTGGAATTGAAGCGGTAACGTTAGATTTAAGCGTAGGACAGGGAGCAACAGAGCCGAAACGAAAGTGAAGTGATTGAGCTGGGAAATTATTATGAGGTTGGAAATGGTCGATGTGCTCTATTACACAGCAGACAATACTGTTATGACCGATATGGCAAGGTTATAGCGGCATCCCCCAGTCTGAGAGCTTGGCGAGGTTGATGATAAGTATGTTATCGGAACAGCTGAGATCCTGTCATTTCCTTAAAAAAAGGTATGGAAACCAAAACAAAGAAATGCGTTAGGAATCCAAATGAATGGCAGGAAGTCCGACACAGCCATATTATCGCAGAAGTCTGTGAAAGCAGATGGAGAAAAGGGCTGTGCACTTTATAGCTTCAAGAACAAAGAACTATGCAGACAAAAGAGAGCTGATGAACATGGTGAATGAGTTACTTGGAATACAGTATAATATCGCAAAAGCAAACAGAACCGACAGAAAGGTTCAGAATCTTGCAGCCTACATCAATGCGGATACGCTGAGAGCAATCCATAAGACTATGGACAGAAAGAAAGCGTATGGGATTGATAAGGTGGCAAAAGAGGATTACGAAAAGAATCTGGAAGAAAATCTCGCAAATCTTGTGAAAAGGATGAAAAACGGAAGCTATCGCCCGAATCCAACAAGGCGTGTTTATATTCCGAAGGAAACAAAAGGCAAAATGAGACCGCTTGGAATTTCCAGTTATGAAGATAAACTGGTGGAAAATGCGATTGCACAGATACTGGAGCAGATTTATGAACCGAAGTTTTATAATGAGAGTTTTGGATTCCGCCCGAACAGGAACTGCCATCAGGCAGTAAGGGAAATCATAGAAATGGTGCAGTATCGAAAGACAAACTATGTGGTAGAAGCAGACATTAAAGGTTTCTTTGATAATGTAGACCATGAATGGCTGATGAAGATGTTGGCACATGATATAGCAGACCGGAAATTTCTTGAGATTATAGATAAATTCCTGAAAGCCGGAGTCATGGAAAATGGCAAATATCTCGACAGCGAACAGGGAACCCCACAGGGAAATGGAGCAAGTCCGATACTTGCAAATATATATCTGCATTATGTATTGGATAACTGGTTTGATGTAATTGTGAAGAGACAGTGTAAAGGAGAGTGTTATCTTATCCGATACTGTGATGATTTTGTCTGTTGTTTTCAGAACCAGTATGAAGCAAAAATATTTAAGCAGAGGCTGGAAGAACGCTTTGCAAAATACGGATTGGAACTGGCAGGAGAAAAGACGAAGATATTGGAATTCGGGAGGTTTGCCAGGCACAACAGAAAAGCAAGAGGAGAGAGAAAACCAGATACCTTTGACTTCCTTGGTTTCACGTTTTATTGCGGAATGGACGGAAAGAGAGAGTTTTTCCGTTGTAGGGTAAAGACCAGCAAGAAGAAATTTCGCAGTAAGATAAAAGCAATGAAAGAATGGATAAAGGCACATCGAGCAATGCCATTGGAACTGATATTTAAAACAGTGAATGCAAAATTGCGGGGACATTATCAGTATTATGGAGTGACCGACAATACAAGGGAAGTGAAGAATTTCCTAGTACAGACAAAATGGTTATTGTATAAATGGCTGAATCGGAGAAGCCAGAAAAGAAGTTATACGTCGGATACCTTTTTTAATGGACTGCTTCGAACATTCCCATTGTTAGAACCAAGTATTAAGGTAAGTTTGTTTTATAGATAAAGTATGAAATATAAAGTGAAAAGCCGTATGCGTTAATAGCGCACGTACGGTTTTGCGTAGGGGTATGGGGAGTAATCCCCATATCTACTAGAGAACCATCACTTAAAATATCTCTAATGAAAGGAAGTCATGTATGAAGAAAAGAAAATCATGTTTTATCTGGCTCTTGTGCATTCTTCTCCTGGTCACAGCCTTACCTTCTGTAGATTTTACAGATGTCCAGGCAGCATCTGTCAGCAGTACTTTCACCGGATGGAAAACCTACGGTGGAAAAAAATACTATTATAAGAATGGCAAAAAGCTGACAGACCTGCACAAAATCGGCAAGTATTATTACTGTTTTGCAGCAGACGGTACCATGCTTACAGGATGGTACCGTATTCATAATCGTTTCAGGTATTTTGGCAAACAGACCGGAAGAATGCGTATCAATCAGACTGTAAATGGACGAAAGATCAACAGTAAAGGTGTCTGGACTCCTGTTGTTGTACTGGATCCGGGGCATTCTTCTGTCGTTGCCGGTGGTTATGAACCTCTTGGGCCTGGTTCCAGCCAGCTGAAAGAGAAAGATACTTCTGGAACCCAGGGTGTTGCTACAGGTGTGGAGGAATATAAGCTCAACCTGAGCATTGGTCTTCAGCTAAGAACCCTTCTTCAGAAAAGAGGTTTTAAGGTAGTAATGACCAGAACCAACAGTAAAGTAGCTCTCAGCTGTATTGACCGTGCAAAAGTGGCAAATAAGGCAAAAGCAGATGCGTATATCCGTATCCATGCCAATGGAAGTGATAATTCCTCTATCAGTGGAGCACTGACTATCTGTACAACCAGAAACAGTCCTTATATTTCATCTATGTACAGAAAAAACAAAGCTCTTTCTGAAGCTGTGCTCAATGCATATGTGTCAGCTACAGGATGCAGAAAAGAATACGTCTGGGAAACAGACTCTATGACCGGAAATAACTGGAGTAAAGTTCCGACAACGATTATCGAGATGGGATATATGAGTAATCCTTCCGAAGACCGCCGTATGCAGCAGAGTTCTTATCAGAAAAAAATGGTACGGGGAATTGCAAATGGAATTGAGAATTACCTGATCAAATAGCCTTGCTTTTGTGTCGCAGACAGTTTATACTGGACTGAATGGGTATAAAAAATAATTTGGAGGATTTTTCAAATGAAAATTGCAGTAACATATGATAATGGAGAGATTTTTCAGCATTTTGGAAAAACAGAGTCTTTTAAAGTTTATGAAGTGGAAGACAACAAAGTAGTTTCCAGTGAAGTAATCGGTTCTAACGGTACAGGACATGGCGCACTTGCAGGTCTGCTTGCTGAGCAGGGTGTAAATGTTCTGATCTGCGGTGGCATCGGCGGTGGTGCTCAGACAGCTCTCACAGAGGCAGGAATCGAATTATGCGCCGGAGCCCAGGGAAATACCGACCAGGCAGTTGAAAGTTATTTAAAAGGCGAATTAGTATCTTCCGGAGCTAACTGCGACCATCACCATCATGAAGAAGGTCATTCCTGCGGCAGCCATGAGGAGGGACACTCCTGTGGAGACAGCTGCGGTGGTGGATGCGGTGGATGTGGCGGATCACAGCCTCCGCTTACAGGACGCAATGTAGGAAAAACCTGCCGCACACATTACAGAGGAACTTTCAATGACGGAACACAGTTTGATTCTTCTTACGACCGTGGCGAACCGCTGGAATTCATCTGCGGTGCAGGCCAGATGATCAGAGGATTTGATGCAGCTGTAGCTGACATGGAAGTTGGTCAGATCATTGATGTTCACCTTATGCCTGAAGAAGCATACGGTATGGCAGATCCAAACGCTATCTTCACTATGGAAATCGCCCAGCTCCCAGGTTCCGAAGACCTGGCAGTTGGCCAGCAGGTATACCTGTCAAACCAGTTCGGTCAGCCATTCCCTGTTAAAGTAACAGCTAAAGATGAGAAAAATATCACATTTGATGCAAACCACGAAATGGCTGGAAAAGAACTTAACTTCAAGATTGAATTAGTAGAAGTGAAATAAGACAAATACTCAGGGCAGTCTCCTGGCAAAAATTTTGCCGATGAGACTGCCCTGTTTTATACTTTATTTACCAAAGTGATAGTGCTTTTTGTAGTTTTATAATTTACGAGTAAAGATTTATCGTTTTTGTGGGCTTACTGTATATTCGCTTACCGTTTACTGTCTTAAAAGCTTTTACATAATAGTTATAAACCCAGTACATGCCTGTCTGGGAATCATAAGCTTTTGTGTCTTTCCAGGTTGAGACAGAGGACTTCACTGTTTTGGCAGCGGAACCATTGCGGTAAATCACATATCCGGAAGCACCGGCTACTTTTGTCCAGGAAACCTCTGTACCACCGTTACTCATTTTACATGAAACCTTAGATGGAGCCGGGACAGCAGCTTTTCTTGATTTCACCGCTGAAAATTTAGAATATTTGTTTTTTCCACTTGCATTGGTTCCATAAGCACGGACTTTAAATGAATAGGTTACTCCCGGTACTACAGCTGCATCGAAACTGACAGCTCCTGTTTTCAGAGTTTTTATCCGCTTATAAGAAGACTGGGAATCTGTCTTGCAGTAAATCTGGTATCCTTTGGCACCCGGAACCTTTTTCCAGGTTAAATGTATTTGATCTGCAGATTTCTGGGAAAGTTTCAGCACAGGTTTTGTCAGTGGTGTGTTGTTCTCAGATACCTTTACCGTCACCTGACACTGGGCCTGAAAATCTCCGGCAGAAGCAGTGATTACTGCCTGACCATAACCGTTCCCCTGAATGGTTCCATCCTCTGAGACAGACGCAACCCCAGGATTACTGCTTGTCCAGACCACATCTTTTACATCATCAGAGTTAGATGGTGTAAAGGAAGGTGTGAGTTTTTGTGTATTTCCTTCGTCAATTGTCAGATTTGTCTGGTTCAGAGCAATTCCATTAAGTGGAGTTGTCACTACGGGGATTTCATACAGGTATGTGCGGGAACTGTCATAGTTGCCGTTATCATAATTTCCGGATACCCATACAATATTACGTCCCCATAAGATCGGCTGTGAATCCGTCTGGATCGTTACATTCTTGTATAACTTGGATAATATCACATTTCCGGACATATCCATAAGGAGATAATGCAGAATACTCTGATTGGAGGTTTCCTCTGAGAAAAGGACTGCGTACTGATTATTTCCTGCCGGGATAAGTTTTGGTTCTGTCAGAGTTATTTCTGCTCCTGACGGTGAATACTGAGTGAGCCAGATAAATCTGGAAGCCATACTGTTCTTATCTGTGATTATCATAAAGATATTTTTGTTAAGATTCTCATATCCGGTCTGTCCATTCACAGCAAAACCATGGGGAACAGACTTGCCTACTGTGATCAGATTATTTCCTGCCAGAGAAAATCCGGTTACCTCGCATCCGGTATAATTATCACCTGTAGCTCCCATAAAAGGAAAGATATTTACCGCACGATCCTGAGCGATATATCCGCCGGAATATGCGGAGAAGGAGGACAGGATCAGACCTCTGTAATAAGCATCCCCATGATCCAGAAAATACACATGAGAGCCGTCATTTACAACAAACTGGTTAAAGGAATGGCTGCAATAAGGCATATCTGAATTAATAAGTGTCATATCCTGAGTGTTAATGACAAAAGTGATATCACTCTGATGATGTATCCCTTCCATCCCATACATTTCCCGTCCTGTATGGACGATCAGGGTAGAACCGATCTGGGTCATGCGCAGGGAAGCAGCGTCAAAAGGAATGTAGATTCCTTCAAACATATTTGTATATCCGCCACCAATGTCCGTTGCACCAAGCAGTTTCCAGGCACGGCTGTATTTAAGGATTCGGACAGCCGTTATGCTGTTGTCTTCGTTCAGATTCTTCTGCCCTGCTGCAACATAAAAGTTCCCGTCTGGTGCAGCATAGAATCCTCCCCACAATGGAAGCGGAAGCTTTACTGTTGTTACATTGGTAACATTAAGATCGGAATTGCAGACAGCATCGTATAAAGTCTGATCTTTCCAGGCAACAATGTGAAGATTTCCTGTCTCATCTGTATAATAAGAAGTATATTCAGGATTTGCCCAGTTCCAGCTGTAAGATCCGCTGTTGATTCCCATACCCTGAAGCTGGGAAAGAGCCTTTCTCCGGCCAAAGGAAGATTTTGAGGAATATGTGGAAGTACCAGCTGTTATTCCCTGACCTGCATTTGCAACCAACGTGTCCCCCTCCTGAACAGAAGGCATTTCCTTTTCATCCGAAAAGAAATCATCATCTGTCTGTTCCGAAGTAAACTCATCTTCAGTGTCATTGAACTCTCCATTGTTATCGAATTCCTCAGGAGAAAAACTCATCTCGTCGTTTACCGCATTACCCATGTCAGGAATCGCATCAACATCAGATGAACCTGGATTTTCTACAGCTGTTACATTATCCGAGTCAGTAAAATCACCTGCACCATATGCAGGAGCAAAATTCATTAAAATCATGGAAGAAGTCAGCAATAAAACTAATAATTTCTTTTTCATCTGTCAGAGCCCTCTTTTCCCCTTTATCTAAGTTCGATAGTTATACGTTCTTTGATACCGGTTTTAGAATTAACTGCAGTAAACATGATCCTGAAACCTTTGCCTCCCGCTACCGGGATCTTGCTTCCGTTTGCCACGGATTCACTGCGCATCCATCCTTTTTGCAGGTATTCGATCGCTGGTTTCATACTGCCATTCACAGGATTATTTCCACTATATATGTACAGTTTGTCAAGCTTCCATCCTTTTGCAAGAGTAACCGTTGTTTTTACTTTCTTTCCGGCAAATTTTGCGTAGCTGAGACTTGTTTCAGAAGAAGATTTAAATCTGGAACCTGGAACAGTAGTTGCGCCGATCTTTACTGATTTAACAGGATTTACATATTTTTTAACAGTTACCTTTATTTTATATGTTTTACCCTGACATTTAAAAGAAACAGTAGCTGTACCGGCTTTCTTTGGGACTGCCAGAATCGTATAGTATGTCTGTGAAGTGCCGTAGGTGGATTTTGACAGTTTGACAGTGACAACTGCCTTATTACTTGATTTTAGTCCGGAAACTTTGGACGATAAGGAAGCCAGGGATTCTGTTGCCGGCTTCGGATAGGCAACTAAGGTTGCCGATGCAGGAACATGTTCATCTGCCGCCCAACCTGTAGCAGAGGTCACTGCAAACATGGCAATGATCATTCCAAACGCCAGTAAAAAAGAGAGTAATTTTTTGCTTGTTTTCTTCATTCTTTTTCCCTCCTAAAAGTGTATGTTAGTGTTAACTGAACGATTCAGACAGGAACAGCTGTCTGGAGCATTCCTATATACTCAATATAGCACACAACTTTCACAGCGTCCATGACAGATTATGTTGATTTAGCGTGCAAAATTGCCGATAAAGAAAGACTCCGGTCGCAATGACCGGAGCCTTCTTTTTAGGAATCTGTATTAATTACCCAAATGGATTATTTAACAGTAGCCTTTTTCAGGTTTGACCATGGGCTGAAGACTTTCTTTCCGTCTTCGGATGTTCTGTTGAATGCATGCATTCCAACTACCCATGTTCCCTTTGGTACGTTCTTGAATGTTGCTGTTACTGTACCTTCTTTGAGGTTCAGTACTTTGTGATCGCCATAGTGGTATGGACGTGTCTCACCGTTTTCTTTCTTGGAGGATGTTCCAAGTACTACATCGTAACCAGTTGCATTTGCAGCTGCTTTGTATGTTACTTTGATAGTAGATCCGCTTACTTTAACGTTTGTGATAACTGGAGCGTCCGGTGTGATTGCGGATACAACGAATGGATATGCGTTTGACCAGTCGCTGAATACTTTCTTACCGTTTGCGTCACGTTTCCAAGCGTGGCAGTATGCATAGTAGGTTCCCTGCTGTACATATTTGAATGTAGTAGAAGTCTGAACCTGGTTCTTGTTTACGGAATCGTAGTCTTTGTTTGTGATGCAGTCACGATCTGTAGAGATTACATAGTCATAACCTGCAGCACCTTCGGAATCACCGGAAAGGATTGCTGTTGCTTTGTTTCCAACAACTTTAACGCTGCTGATCATTGGAGCATCTGGTTTTTCGTCTGCGGCTTTTCCATCAGCTTTAACAGACTTAGAACCTGTGTAGTTTTTAGAAGTGCTGTTAGCTGTTACTGTGTAGGTTCCGTCTCCGTTGTTCTTAGATGTATATTCTGTGGTTGGAACAGGAATATATCCGTTCATGACAGTTACGACACCATTTGTAACCTTAACATCGCAGTCTTTGATATCTTTCTTGTCAATGCCCCATGCGAGATCAGTTTCTGAAGAACCAGTATATCCATTGATACCGGTAACTTCTACTTTGTAAACTTTACCGTCTGTAACATTTACAAAATTAACACCACTTGGATCATTATGACCATTTGCCTTTAAGGTAAGGGTATAATCTTTACCTTCAACAAGAGTATTTCCGTTAATCTGAACGAGTACGCTTGGCTTAACCGGAAGTCCTCCTGCATAAGTTGCATTCTGAACATAGACGTTCTGCTTTACGAATTTTACATTCTTAATGGCAAATGCTACATAATCAACAACACCTTTAATGGTTGTTCCATCAGCTGTTGTGAAAGACTTTGTTCCTGTATAACCAGTACCATCTTTTGCAACAACATATACATATGCAATATTATAACTATTATTACTGCTGTCTTTCATTCCTGTATTTTTACCAGAAATATTATCTACATATTTAATTTCGAAATCAGACTCTTTTGCTTTTGAAACTGCTGTTGTGCTACCATTGGCATCTGTCTTGGAAATATTTTTCAGTACTTCACTTGCAAATGTCTTAGCGGTTCCATCAAAGTCAAAGGAATCTCCGGAATAGTTTATTGCTTTTTCATCAGTTACTTTATAGCCCTTTACATTAGATACTGAATTAGCTACAGTAACATTTACACCATTGGAATTAAATACATTTAAGTCTGCGTTTACATATTCTTTGATGATGTTAAAGTCTACTGTAATGTTGGAACCTGTGAAATTCTTATTTCCATCAACCGGTTTTAATACAACAGTTCCTTTTCCGGAAACATTTTCACCGTAGCTTACAATCTCAAACTGGTTGGTGACATCATTGCCATTTAATGTAGCTTTGAATGTACGCGGTCTAACCTGTCTTCCAGTGTACTGGCATTCATCATCTTTATAAAATGTAACTTTTACATCAGATGTATTTGCAGGTGTGATTGTAAAGTTAGCAGATGCAGTTCCGGAATATTTTCCTGTAACACCTTTTACAGTTACTGTACCAGTTCCGACTTCTTTATTATTTGTGATGCTTACCTGCTCGTATTCACCTTTATCACCATAATCAGCTTTATCATACAGAGCAATTGCTCCATCGAGTACTGTATATGTAGGGGTGATATTACCGCCGGTATATACATAGCTGGATGGATTGATCTTGATCATATCATTTGTAACTGCTTTTTCAACAATCTCTGTCCATTTATCAGCGCTAGTTGTTTGAGGCATTTCAACTACTGTATTAGCACCCTTATCACCGGCAAAGTTAGGATTTTTAATAGTAATAGTAGCTTTAATAAAATCATGAAGTTCGTTCTGACCGACGTTGTTTTTAGGAACATCGCTATAACCATCTTCATATTCATATTTTATAGAATAATCATCCGCACTTAAGCCTTTAACGATTTTTCCGGTTCTATCTTTTGCTGTTACAACTAACTGAACTTTGTAATCACTTGCCGGACCATTTCCTTTATTGTATGTAACTGTTTTTGGTACAGTCACAGAATCAGCAGATACAATTAATGGCTTAATTTCAAATGGAACTTTATAAGTCTGACCTGCGTAGGAAGAATCACCTTTTACTTTAATTTCGACATATCCGTAGGTTGTAATGTCACCATTTTTGTCATATTTGGAAGCTTCAACATTATTTGAATATCCTGTAATTTCCCATTCGTCATCTTTTAAGGTTTCAGAACCAACTGCAAGGTTTACATTAGAAATTACAAGTTTTCCAAGCTCTTCTTTGGTAGGTTTAAGTTCTGTTCCTGTATAATATGGAGCATATGTATTTGTGAAAGAAGCTGTAGCAATTACGTTGCTTGCCACTCTTACTTCCAGAATCTGACCGTTCTTGCAAGTTGGATTGGACTGTTCATTAGCAAAAACAGTAACAGTATAGGTACCAACTCTATCAAAGGATTGTGTATTTGTTACAGTCTGATTGTCTGGATCTTTAATAATGAGATTATAATCGGAATTATTTGTAAGTTTTAACTCTGTTCCCGATTTATCTTTAAATACCAGATTAGCGTTGGCAAACTGACCTACGGTTGTTCCCTTCGGTACACGACCATATCTTAATGTAATAGATGTTGAATCAGCGCTTAAATCGCGTTTGGTAATTTCTACATTTGCTTTAGTTGTAATCTGAGTTTTATCTGAATCAGTCAGGTTAAAGTTAGGTAATTTATCTGCATCTAAAGTAACTTCAACAGTCTTCATACCAGTTGCTTTATCTGTAGTTACAGCTTTTTTCACAGCAGCAGATAAATCTGCACCTGATAAAACGTCATCTTTTTCTTTGAATGTTACCTTGTCAGTAGGAAGGGTAATAATATCTCCTGTATACTGATAAGAAAGACCATCTGCAACGCTTAATTCAAATTCATTTGCATCAAAATCACGTTTCTGCACAGTAAGAACATCAGCAGATATTGTGCCAGTATATGGAGAATCTGCTTTAGCAGTTGCAGTTACTGTTAATTTTTCATTAGCATTTTTAGCAGTTTTTGTTGCAGCTACATCAAAATATTTTAATACAGTTGCAGCAGTCCATGTACTTCCTAAAACTCCTGGTACAGTATCACCTTTTTTAACTGTGAGAGCTGCTCCTGAATTGACTAATTTTACAGCATTATCACTTCCATCTGCAGTATTATCTGTATAATAGAAATCTTTTCCATTATACTCAAGATCATTGCTTGTTTTATTTAAGTTGAGTGTACCTTCAATAGCGCATTTATTAATAGTTGTTTCTCCAATAACAGTTGGTGCAATATTGATGTCATCTGGATTTTCATTATTGTATACATACAGCTCCAGTGTTTTTCCAGCATATTCACTCCAGTCAATATGGCGAGCCTGTGATGCTGTCCAACTGGATGCATCAGCAAAATCTGGAATAAAGGACATTTTGTCTGTAGTGTTATCTTTTGCTACACGGTCTGTGAATATAGCATTTGTTGTTCCTTTAACTCTCCATCCAAAGTAATAATCTTTTAATTCTTTTACATCGCTGCCATCTTTATATTTAATTATACCTGATACAGCAACCTTTTCATTAGCACCAAAAGTTGCACTTTTGGTAATTGTAACATCATCAAGAATCAAATCTCCTGCTTCGGTAACTGTAGCAGCATCTGTTGTATCTGCTTCAGTGGTATCTTCTACAACCGGAGCTTCAGCAACATCATCAGAGAATGTTTCAGCAGCTGGAGCTTCTGTAGCAACTGATGCTTCACTACCATCGCTGAACTCAGCAGCCCATACCGGCACATTAGAAGTAGCAAGCATTGCAACAACAAGTGACATACTTAATGTCTTTTTTGCCATGCCCTTCTTTGTGTTTTTAATCTTTGTCATGATTATAGTTCCCCTTTGGGTGGTGGACAGGTTGATTTTGGAGAAAATTTCGTATGGGGAATTGATTTCAGACTTGGGGAATATCCATGTTTTATGATTTATAAGTGGATAATTGTTGACAATCGTAGTAAAAACAGGCAGTTATTGCAAATAAATCTGTTGATGTATTGAAAAAATTCTTCTAGTTTTACGCTGATTATAATAAGTAACGATACACAATGAAACTCATAAAATATAAAATATCCAGGGAATCTACCTGAAAAACTGATGCAGTAAATCGGAACCCGGTTCTGATTTTGGTGAAAGAAATTTACTCTAATCTGCCACCTCCTCTGGTGTCTGCCCGAATCGGGAAGAAGCATTTGACGAAGTTTTATTTCTGAGGTATCATGAAAATATAAATAGAAAATTTCATTTGCAGGAGTATCTCATGAAAGTAAAAAACAGTATTTCTACAATAATGAGAACCTTAAAAGGCAGAGAAACAAAAGATAAAGCGGCTAAAAATATTTTTTCGTATAAGCCGATTATGAGCAATATTCTAAAGTACACCGTAGCAGAATACAGGGACTGTTCTCTGGAAGAGATCATGAACTGTATTGAGGGAGATACAATCCGGACCGGACAGTCAGGGGCTCCTTAATGGTAAGTATAGAAAGTGTTTGATATACTCAAAATAAATAACAATGATAATCAAAAATAAAAAGGTGGGTTGAAAATGTGCGATGTAAAAAAATATGAAAAAATATATGAAGAAATCAAATGTCTGGAACCTGAAGACACATTACAGCTTACATTAGAGGCTGATTCAGAAGAACAAAGGGAATTTTATCAAATGGTGGGGGATTTTTTGCTTCAAAAAAAGCAAAAACAGGTAATTGCGAGGAATTTATTCTAAATGAAAAAATATATTGTTTTGGGTGGAGTTAATGGAGCGGGTAAATCTACTCTTTATCAGATATTAGATAATTTAAAGATTGTAGATGCACCGGCATTTACCACGGAAGAGTTAGAAGAAATCGAAGCTGTCTGCAGAGCCTGAATCCTGGACGCAGATGCAGTTTTAGAAAAAAGAATAGAAGGAATTGTTCATACAATTTTCTAATCAAAATAGTTATGTGAACGAATATGATATTATGTAAATATACATATGGAGAAGAGGGACTATTTTGAAAAGTGGAAAAGAAATTCATTTGACGGAAAAGAAGTGTAAATTGCAATCAGACAATTTTACACTTCTTTTTTGAAAATATACAATATGCACAAAAAAGAAAAGAACGTCGAAAAAAAGTGCTGGAAATTATAAAAAAGTCCCAAAAGTTATCCACATCGAAAAATGTGGAAATATCGAAAAAAAGGAGTTATACACCAAGTTATACACATTATCCACAGAAAAAAGGAGAAAAATATAGGTTTACATAGCAAAAAATAAGAACGGATGTTTTGTGAACAAATGATAAAGTTGATAACTTTTCAAAAAAATATACAAAATCTATTGACATTGCAATATTGAAAAAATCATATAAAATTGTCTGAAAATGTCAGTTTATTTACAAAGGTGTAAAAAGGCAATCGGAGAAAATAATTACAGAAAATTTGCACAATGGTTGAAAAAAACAGGAGCTTTTGTTATACTACTTGCATAAAAGCGCATGGAAATGCACAGAATAAGACAGGTGTAAGATGTTAAAGAAAATCGATATACTGGGAATAGAAGTAGATAATTATACAGTCCGTGAAGCAATGATGCAGGTAGAAAATTATCAATCTTATCTACTTTATCATTTAATAAGAGAATAT
>OMGY01002035.1_pt1 | contig 16192 bp, 11 predicted proteins | sample 1674461 | NCBI WGS metagenome assembly OMGY01 (sample SAMN05578579, study PRJEB25193) | human gut metagenome | biome: Human Microbiome; feature: human-associated habitat; material: feces | host: Homo sapiens | place: USA:Birmingham
TAACAGCCAGTGCATCTCCTTCTTTGTAGAAGTCAAGCACGTTCTTTGCGGAAAGCTTCTCCACATGACGCATTTTGCTGTCTTCCTGGCTCTCCTCCAGAATGTCATTGGCTACGCGTACAATACCGGTAGCGGACGCATACTGCTCCAGACATCCGTGATTGCCGCAGTTGCATGGACGAACCTCGTTATGATTTACACATGCATGTCCAATCTCACCGCCGGCACCATGATGGCCTGCAATAATCTTGCTGTCAATGATGATACCGCCTCCAACACCGGTTCCAAGAGTTACCATGATCACATTCTTAGAGCCTTCTGCAGCACCCTTCCATGCCTCTCCAAGAGCTGCAATATTAGCGTCATTAGCTGCCTTTGCAGGAAGTCCTGTCAGTGCGCTTAATTCGCTTGCAACGGCCTTAAAGCCCCAGTGCAGGTTAACTGCCATAGGAACTTCACCATTCTCATTAACAGGTCCTGGAATACCGATTCCAACACCGTCTACATTATCCTTTGTGATTCCTCTCTCATCCAGCTTCGTCTTGATTGCATCTGCAACATTCGTAAGAAACAGACCGCATTTTACAGAAGTTCCTCCTACGTCAATACCAAAACAATACATACCCATTGTAATTTTCCATCCTTTCTGATCTATGAATTACTATTCTATGCATTACAGTTCTATGCATTACTGTGCCTTAAAGCCTGTTTAAAAAATTATTTCAGCAATCTGCACACTTTGATTTTTATTCTTCTCTTTTTTTGGCAATATTCGCCTGAACACGCTTGTACAGCTCCTCAGCTGCATTGTAGCCCATCTTCTTCTGTCTGTGGTTAACGGCTGCAGACTCAACGATAACAGCCAGATTACGTCCTGGACGAATCGGAAGGGAATGGCATACGATCTTGTTCCAAGATACTCCGTATACTCCTCATGAAGTCCCAGACGGTCGTACTCCTTGTCACGGTCCCACTCTTCCAGCTTGATAACAAGATCGACAGACTGGGTATCCTTAACACTCTCAACACCAAACAGGGTCTTCACATCAATAATACCAATACCACGAAGCTCAATAAAGTGACGTGTGATATCCGGTGCAGAACCAACTAAAGTGACATCACTCACCTTGCGAAGCTCAACAACGTCATCACTGACAAGACGGTGACCACGCTTGATCAGCTCAAGGGCTGCCTCGCTCTTACCAATACCGCTCTCGCCTGTGATCAGGACACCCTCGCCATAAACATCCACAAGCACGCCGTGAATGGAAATACAGGGAGCCAGCTGGACGCCAAGCCAACGGATGATCTCTGCCATCAGACTGGACGTAGTTCTCTCTGTCACAAATGTAGGTACATTATATTTGTATGCAAGATCGATCATATCCTGTGACGGTCTTGTCATAGTGCTGAAGATGACACATGGGATCTTGCTGGAGATAAAACGCTCGTACTTGAATGTGCGCTCCTCATCGCTTAACTGCATCAGATAAGTATACTCTACATATCCGATGATCTGAACACGCTCGTTTGCAAAATGCTCCAGATATCCTGTAAGCTGCAAAGCCGGACGATTTATTTCTGCTGTCTTCACATAAATCTCTGTAAGGTCAATATCAGGCGTCAGGTTGGTCAGATTCAGTTCCTGCGCCAGCTTGGTAAGCTGTACACCCTTCATGCTTTTATCTCCTTTTTCTCTAATGAAGTCCTTCCCGCATAAGCAGTTCCCTGCAGTTACAAGATTCCTCATAATAGGTGAAAACTGTTATGCAGTCTGTGCCGGTTTCTTTGCACTGCACATAGAAATTATATACATTGCCAAAAATCCACACTTATCTGTATTATACACAATTTTTTCTGTAACTTCAATGTCGAATCTTGTTAAAACTGTTACTGTTCGCTCTATTCACAGTAACACGCTTCGCGATGCACAGAAATCATGCATTCGTATGATTTGGCGCTCTATGAAAAAACTGATAGACAGCCTCCGCGCTCTGTACATTCATAGACTCTGTCTGACTTAATTCTTCCACAGAAGCATCCCGGATATTCTCAACAGACCGGAATCTTCTCATAAGAGCCTTTCGCCTGGTCTCGCCAATTCCCGGAATATCATCCAGAACGGAATGTACCTGTTCTTTGCTTCTAAGGGAGCGGTGATACTCAATGGCAAAACGGTGAGCCTCATCCTGGATTCTGGTTACCAGATGGAAACCCTCACCTGAAGTATCAATGGGAATTTCAACATTATTGAAATACACCCCTCTGGTTCGATGGTTGTCATCCTTTACCATACCACATACCGGAATATCAATTCCAAGCTCTCCAAGAACCTTCCGTGCAATGTTTACCTGGCCACGTCCGCCATCCATAAGGATCAAATCCGGAAGAATGGAAAAGCTGTCGTATTCGCCCTTGGATTCATGGGTAAAACGCCTTGTAAGCACCTCTTCCATGCTGGCGTAATCGTTAGGTCCCTGCACCCATTTGATCTTGAATTTGCGGTAATCGCTGCGCTTCGGCTTGCCCTTTTCGTAAACTACCATGGAGCCAACGGACTCAAATCCACTGATATTGGAAATATCGTAAGCCTCCATACGCACAATATCCTTAAGCCCCAGCCAGTCCTCAATCTCCTTCACAGCCCCGATCGTACGCCCTTCTTCGCGCTTGATCCGTTCTCTGTCTTTGGAAAGAACCATCCAGGCGTTTTCCTTGGCAAGCTCCACCAGCTTCTCCTTTGTTCCCTTTTTCGGTACACGGATGTGAACACGCTGTTTACGCCTTGACGTCAGCCAGTCTTCAATGATTTCCCCATCCTCTATCTCTGTCTGCATCATGATTTCCGCCGGAATAAAAGGCGTTCCTGCATAAAACTGCTTCAGAAAGCTTGACAAAACCTGTGCTTTGGTATCGCCTCTTGCCACACGGAGAAAAAAGTGATCTCTGCCGATCAGCCTGCCGCCACGCATAAAAAACACCTGCACAACTGCATCCTGCTCCCGGAGATCTTCACTTTCATCCATGGCAACTGCAATAATATCCCTGTCCTCTTCCCCATAGGTAGTAATCTTCTGTCGTTCTCCGATCCGCCTGATACTGTTGATTAAATCACGATATCCTGCAGCATCCTCAAAACGCATCTCCTCTGAAGCAGCCATCATTTTTTCAGTCAGCTGATCAATGGTCTCCTTGTAATTTCCATTGAGGAAATGAAGTACCTGTCCAATGTTCTGCTTATACGCTTCCTCACTTACATTTCCCTGGCAGGGGGCCGTGCACTGCTTCATATGATAATACAGACATGGACGGTCTTTGCCGCAGTCACGGGGCAGATTACGGTTGCAGGAGCGCACCATATAAATCTTGCGAACCAGCTCGATCACGTCTTTCACAGCTGTGGAGCTGGTATAGGGTCCGAAATATTTCGCCTTGTCCTTTTTCATGGTGCGGGAAAAAAGGACTCTGGGATAGGGCTCGTTTACCGTCACTTTAATGAATGGATATGTCTTATCATCCTTCAACATGGTGTTGTATTTCGGACGGTGCTCCTTGATCAAGTTGCACTCCAGTACCAGCGCCTCCAATTCAGAATCGGTGACAATATATTCAAATCTGGTAATGTGAGTGACCATCTGCTCAATCTTTGCGCCTTTATTGCGGCTGCTCTGAAAATACTGGCGGACACGGTTCTTCAGACTGACTGCCTTTCCCACATAAATGATCTCATCTTTTTCCCCATGCATAATGTAGACACCAGGCTTACCAGGCAGCTTTTTTAATTCTTCTTCAATCAGGAACATAAAAACTCTCCTTTGTTGAAAAGAACCGGGAAAACATGTCTCCCGGTTCTGATGTTTTATCCTATATTATCTGTATTGTTCAATTGCAGGAACGACAATAGCAGATTCCGCTGTCTCTGTGTCCGCATTTGCCTCATTCGTTTTATCCTCTGCTTTCACAGCCTCATCCAGCGCCTTCAGTCCTTCTGCATCCAACACATCTGAAACTTCCATTCCCTTCTCCACTGCGCGGAAAATGATCATAAATTCCTTACCGGTAATGGTCTCCTTGCGGATCAGATAAGCAGCGATCTTGTCCAAAGCCTTTCTGTGGCTGCTGATCAGGCGCTTCGCCTCCTCATAAGAAACACGAAGCAACTCCATAACTTCATGGTCAACTTCGGTAGCTGTATTGTCACCGCAATTAAGCACTGCACGACCATTCAGATACTGATTCTCCTGAGTGGCAAGACCCATCAGACCAAACTTCTTGGACATACCATACTGGGTGATCATAGCACGGGCAACCTTGGTGGCCTGCTCAATATCATTGGAAGCACCAGTTGTCACGCTGTCAAAAACGATCTCCTCAGCAGCACGTCCGCCAAGATATCCGACCAGCATAGCTTCCAGTTCTTTCTGGGTATTCAGATATTTCTCTTCTTCCGGAACCTGCATAACGTAACCAAGTGCGCCCATAGTACGAGGTACAATGGTGATCTTCTGTACCGGCTCGGAATCCTTCTGAAGGGCACTTACCAGTGCATGTCCTACCTCATGATAGGATACGATACGGCGCTCCTGGGCACTTAAAATACGGTCTTTCTTCTCTTTTCCAACAAGAACCACCTCAACAGACTCCAGAAGATCCTTCTGGGAAACTGCGTGACGGCCATTCTTAACAGCCAGGATAGCGGCCTCATTAACCATATTGGCAAGGTCAGAACCAACGGCACCGGATGTGGCAAGGGCAATTGCCTCGAAATCAACGGTATCGTCAAGCCTTACATTCTTCGCATGAACCTTCAGGATATCAATACGTCCTTTCAGGTCCGGACGGTCAACGATAACACGGCGGTCAAAACGTCCCGGACGGAGAAGTGCCGGATCCAGTACCTCCGGACGGTTGGTAGCTGCCAGGATCAGAAGTCCCTTGGAAGTATCAAAACCATCCATCTCAGCAAGCAGCTGGTTCAAAGTCTGCTCACGCTCGTCATTACCTCCGCCGTAATGGGAATCACGGCTCTTTCCAATGGCATCAATCTCATCAATAAATACGATACACGGCGCATTCTTCTTGGCTTCCTCAAAAAGATCACGGACACGGGAAGCACCCACGCCGACGAACATCTCCACAAATTCTGATCCGGAAAGGGAAAAGAACGGTACATGTGCCTCCCCTGCAACTGCCTTGGCAAGAAGGGTTTTACCTGTACCCGGAGGTCCTACAAGCAAGGCGCCCTTCGGCAGTTTGGCACCAATTTCCACGTATTTGCCTGGATTGTGAAGAAATTCCACAACCTCCTGCAAGGATTCCTTGGCCTCATCCTGCCCGGCAACATCCTTAAATGTAATTCCGGTCTCTTTCTGTACATACGCCTTGGCGCGGCTTTTCCCAACGCCCATCATACCACCGCCGCCTTTGTTCATGCGGCGCATGAAGAACATAAGAAGCACAAACAGAAGCACAGACGGTAAAAGTACGCTAAGCATCATTGCCATAAATTCTCCGAAAGCATCCGGCGGCTCAGATTTAAAAATAATACCGGTTCCTTCCAGACGTTTGGTAAGGGCAGTCTCATCTTCTGTCAGATTGGTGTAATAACTGATCTCCTGATAAGGATTCACTTGCTTCTTCGGCACGATGGTCAGATTATCAGACTGAAGTGTAACGGATTTCACTTCATCGTTATTCACCATATCAATAAACTTATCATACGTAATCTCACTGGAATTATCCTGCAGCATATTGGTAAACAGGCTGAAACACACCAGAGTAACCAAAAGACATATCAGAAAAGCCAGAATGGACTGATGATTTTTCTTATTGCGGTTGGGATCCTGATTTCTTCTTGGATCCCCTTTATCAGGGCGGCGTCCGCCTTGATTGTTATCCAGATTATTATCCATTTCATTCCTCCTTACTATCTTTTCTATTATAAAGATAAAACGCAGATAAATCAACCTGGATATTGTGAAAACCCTCTGAATTTTTTTGAAAAAAAGTCAAAAAAATTCACATCAGAAAAATAAATAGATACTTTTTTTACGGCGCGAACTGTAGTATACTAGAGCGTGATTGAAAAAGGCTTTCTGCAGGATGTGCGCACAATTTGCAGGAATGATTTTTCTAATACACTCCAGGAACATATTTTTTGAGGCAGGTGCAGAACGCATCTGCTGTATCCTTTTTACCTGTAACTTTACAGTAAGAAACAACATAATGGATGAGGAACTAAAAGATTACTATGTGCCGCAAATATTCCGCAAGGTGTTTTGTGAACATAGTAAAGAACAGCCCAGAGAAAGAGGGAGGAAAGACAGAATGAAAAAAATTGGGTTCGATAATGACAAATATCTGAAAATGCAGTCCGAGCACATTCGTGAGAGAATCAGCAAATTTGACAACAAACTTTATCTGGAATTTGGAGGCAAGTTATTTGATGACTACCACGCTTCCCGTGTTCTTCCAGGATTTGAGCCGGACAGCAAGCTGCGCATGCTGATGCAGCTTTCCGACCAGGCAGAGATCGTAATCGTAATCGGTGCGCCTGATATTGAGAAGAATAAGGTCCGCGGTGACCTTGGCATCACATATGATGAGGACGTACTCCGTCTGATGAACGAATTTACAAGCAGAGGACTTTATGTAGGAAGCGTCTGCATCACACGTTACTCCGGACAGGACAGTGCAGATGCGTTCAAGAAGCGTCTGGAGAAGCTTGGAATCAAGGTTTATGTCCTTTATAATATCCCAGGTTATCCAAGCAATACTTCCCTGATCGTAAGTGACGAGGGATACGGCAAGAATGACTATATCGAAACCACCCGCCCGCTGGTTGTTATCACAGCACCTGGACCTGGAAGCGGAAAAATGGCTACCTGTCTTTCCCAGCTTTATCATGAATACAAGAGAGGAATCAGCGCAGGCTATGCCAAGTTCGAGACTTTCCCAATCTGGAATATCCCGCTGAAGCACCCGGTAAACCTGGCTTATGAGGCTGCTACCGCTGATCTGAATGATGTCAACATGATTGATCCATTCCATCTGGAAGCTTATGGCCAGACTACTGTCAACTATAACCGTGACGTAGAGATTTTCCCTGTTGTGCAAGCTATGTTTGAGAAAATCATGGGCGAGTGCCCATACAAATCTCCTACAGATATGGGAGTTAATATGGCTGGAAACTGTATTGTAGATGATGAGGTTTGCCAGGAGGCTTCCCGTCAGGAAATCATCCGCAGATATTACAAGAGTATGGATGCGCTTATGTCCGGTACCGGCACAGAGGAGGAGGTTTACAAGATCGAGCTTCTTCTGAAACAGGCACATGCCACACTGGAGGACCGCAAGGTTGTTCCTGCTGCCCTGGAAAGAGAGAAAGAAACTGGTGCTCCGGCTGCTGCCATGGAGCTGGAGGACGGAAGGATTATCACAGGTAAGACCTCTGATCTGCTTGGTGCATCCTCTGCCCTTCTTCTGAATGTGTTGAAGGAGCTTGCCGGAATCGATCACCAGAAGCATGTGATCTCCCCTGATGCCATTCACCCCATTCAGGAGCTGAAAACAGATTATCTTGGAAGTAAGAATCCTCGTCTTCATATGGATGAGACCATGATCGCTCTTTCCATCAGCGCTGCTACGAATCCAGAAGCACGTCTTGCCCTGGAGCAGTTTCCAAAGCTGAAAGGCTGCCAGGCACATACTTCTGTTATGCTGTCTTCTGTGGATGTTCTCTCCTTCCGTAAACTGGGCGTGGAGCTGACCTGTGAGCCGAAATTTGAGCAGGGTAAGAAACTGCAGGGATAAGCAGGCATAGATTTTGTTTTGTTGCTACGTAATTAAAAGCTCTGGAAAATGATTGTTAGATAATTATCATTTGTCAGAGCTTTTTCTTTTGTATATGTGCCCAGATAACGGCTTAACCGCAAAATCTGCCATTAAGCCGCATGAGGTTTTGAATTTACGGAAAAAATTTCACACCGTCGCTACCTTGAAAAACAGCATTCTTTCATTCATGCATTTATAGCTCCGCTTCGGTGTCACATTCCCCACCCATCTTCTTCGCACTCTCTTCAGGAACTTCGATCAGTCCAAATTTCCAGAACAATGGGTAAATATAAGAAATCCCTCTAATATCCCCTAATGCCTTGGGGCGTTTCACAATGCCGGATATCTGCCGGCAATTTTGGAATGCCATTTTTATGCTGCTCCAGGACAGGGTTTTGCTGTTTTCCCGGCGGTCGATGAGAAGCTCTTTGTTGTAGGTTCCGTCTTTGCCGATTTTCAGCTTGTACTGATATGGGAGACCAGAGGCTGTGCGAAATGGGTAGTTTTGGAAGGCTGCAATTGCTGACCAAAGAGTCTCTTCCACACAGTTCTGTCTAAGAGCATCAAGAACTTTCTGCTGCTCATCTGTCAGTTCCAGCTTGTCATATGCTTTTATTTTTCTATCTGTAAATCCAGTTTCGGCTTTGTACTCATCATTTTGTTCCTTTACTTTATCCCAATTGCTGTTCTCCTTCTCCAAAATTACTTTCAACAGTCTTATAATTCCCTTAATTTCCTGCACACTCTGAACACTCAATACATGGAAATCTATTTTCTTTTCCCTGGAACTATATTTCTCTTCCAGAAGCTTTGCCTTTTCCTCATCATAATCCTTGTATCTGGCTTTCCCGGACATGTAAGCATAAGAATTTGCAGTTCCCGGATATTCAATATTTTCCTGCAGATAAAATGGAGATGGATTCTCTTCCAGATCATGCTTCAGGCAATTCATTTTCTCTATAAACTTCCCGGTAACTTCCGGGTAATGCTCTTTTATATACACAAGATTCTTATGCAGACATACTGCACTTTTTTCCATCATCTGCCGTTCTTTTGGATTCTTCAGACAGTCATATTCATAATCCTGAACTTCATGTCCTTCCATGGAACGGATCAACTCACTATACCAGTACATATGCTGCGCAGAATTGTCCGGAAACATAAAGTACGTGGAAAATTCATGGTCGATCATTGGTGCCAGCCTCAGAATTTCTCCTTTTTTATTACAAACGAACGCAATATTCTCATAGTGATAATTCTGATCGCCTTTCAGTATGGAAACCAGGATCTGCATGGCAAGCTGCTCTGCCATGTCTTCGTGATCCTGGAAATAGGAAGCCTCCAGAATATCCGTATAATCATAAAACATCATACAATAATTCTCATACTGGTCTATATCCACCTTTTTATCCGGATACTTCCGAAAGAATTCCAGAAGATTCAAAAGCTGCTCATCTTTATTATAAATCCTTGGAACCACAGTCCCATAATCATAGTATTTTTGTGTCTCTTCTTCATAACCATGGCAAAAAGCCAGCTGATATAAAGGCGCCGATACAAAATATTCATTTATCACATTCGACCAGAACACTTCCGCATAAGCGAACAAAGGCGTAGAAAATGGCTTGGATTTACTCAATGGCTTAAAAATCTGATTTCCACTGTAAACTGGAAAATGTTTCTCTCCCTTTACTACGCCGACTGCTTCCGCGGTCAGATTGCCTATTCTGTCTGCATAATTGAAGTGGACAGTTTCATAATTTATTTTCAAAGGTCTCACATCCTTTTTGTTTAATAAGCTTCCATCTGACAACTTTCTTTTCAGAAAAAGCCAGTCTTCCTTACTCAAACTCCTTCTTCAGCGCATCCTCCATCACATCTACCGGCGCTTCCACGCCTGTCCAGAGGGTGAAATTCAGTGCGGCCTGCTGTACCAGCATTCCAAGACCGGTGATAGTTTTTGCACCATTTTCTGCTGCGGACTTTAGGAAAATTGTTTCCGCAGGATTAAATATGACATCGCATACACACATTTCCGGTGTGATGGTAGTATAATCAATGTCTGGCTTGTCTGTCACATTTGGAGAAAAACCGATTGAAGTGGCATTGATTAAAATATCTGTATCAGATGGAATTTCCATATTGTTTTTCCAGTTAAGATACTTTGCACTGCTATCTGTTTTCATCTGAATAAGAGATGCCAGTTTCTCACCTTTTTCAATGCTTCGGTTGATAATATTGATATGGGCAGCCCCATTTAATGCACATTCAACAGCTATCGCCCTGGCTGCTCCGCCAGCGCCAAGAATAGTCACATTTTTCTTATCCAGAGTCTCACCAGAATTCTTCAACGCGGTTACAAACCCTTTTCCATCCGTATTCTCACCGAATTGTTTTCCCTCTTTCTGGATAACCGTATTCACTGCTCCGATAATCTCTGCTGCCGGACTCAGTTCATCCAGATAAGGGAGAACCTTGATCTTGTGAGGCATGGTAAGATTGATTCCCTTCATGCCAAAGATTTTCACACTGTCCATTGCCTTTCCAAGATCCTCTGGAAGCACTTTAATGGTCAGATAACGATAATTCAAATTCTTCGCTGCAAATGCAGCCTCCTCAACTACACCAGTAGGATTATCATCCACTGGATCACCAAAAACGCCGGTTAATTCTGCACGATAGTTTTTCATGTTTGAATGCCCCTTTCTCTTTTTCAAAATCATCCTTAAAATCGAATCCAAACCCGCTTTCACAATGCATCCGAATAAATACCACTCACTCCCATAGCCCTGTATTTCTCCCACTGTCCCCGGTAATTCACAGTATGGGTATATACTTTGATCTTGTATTTCTTAAAATATTTCACTACTTTGGAAGTTACCCGTCCTTTTGGAATTGTTACTACGTTGCCGGATAATGGGATCCTTGGTATACCAATGGCTCTGGGCGTGTGCCGGCTAGGCGGGAATTATGAGAACGGCTATTAATAAAACAATTGTGTATAAAAGTTTTTTCATGTATTTATTTTCCCTAAAAACACATTGTAACTGAAAAGCACGATTAACCAGATTCATAACTTTTCCCCCTTCGCACATGCTCCTATATAAAAATAGATTTCACAGTATTACTATTTTCTGTTTTTACAATGATACCATGAAAGCTTTAGAGTCTCAATAATTTTGTGGGCAGCAATATTGCCAGCGTCTCAAGGGTTATGGTTCACTCCCCAATGCCAATCCGATCAGTCTATCCGCCTGATCTGCCATGAATAGCGGAATGTTCAGCACATCATCATCCAGCTTCGGATTTGACCTCCACTGGGAAGATGTCGTTCTCCCGCTGAATGAGGAAATCCACTTCGTAAGGTGGGTTGTTCTGGCTCCAATAACGAGGCATGACTTCAAACTGAGTAATTAAAGTCTGCAACACAAAGTTTTCGGTTAATGCGCCTTTGAATTCAGTAAAAAGACGGTTGCCTTCGCCAAAAGCAGTGGGGGCCAACTGTGCTAGACGGCGAAGCAGTCCCACATCCACCAGATAAATTTTGAAAGCCGACAAGTCATCGTAAGCTGCAATCGGCAGGCCAGGAGCTGAGCTGCGATAAATTTTATGCACTAAACGGGCATCCACCAGCCATTGTAAGGCATTCTCGTACTCACGGGCTCGTGCACCTTCCTTGACCACTTTATAGATAAACTTCTTGTTCTCTCTTGCCAATTGAGACGGAATGGATTTCCAGATCATTGAGATTTTCGGGAACTCGCTGAGATTAGGATGTTTGGCAAAATCACGCTCATAGGCTCCGATGATTCCGGATAATGCTTCCTGCATAGCAGAAACATCCCGTGCCTCCGTCCACATCAATACCGACTCCGGCATACCACCGGTGACATAGTACATTTTCAGCTTCTCATACAGCGGATTAAAGAAGGCGTCAGGGATGGGTTCAAGGGTGTCCACCTGTTCCAGATACTGTGCCAGGTTTTCATCACCATTGGCAAGCAGGAATTCATTAAAGGTCATCGGGTCAATCTGCATAAAGTTGACCTTACCGACCGGAAAAGAAGAGGGTTTCGCCAGAGCAATACCTAACAGAGAACCGGCGCAGGCAACGTGATACTGCGGTGCGTTCTCGCAAAAATACTTCATAGAGTTAATGACCTTAGGGCAGTCCTGCACCTCATCAAAGATGATAAGGGTTTTTTCAGGCACAATTTTTTGACCGCTTGCCAGCATAAGGTTTTGTAGAATCCGGTCCACATCCTTGGTTGTTTCAAAAAATTGCTTATATTCTTCATTTTCGTCGAAGTTAAAGTAAGCTGTATTTTCATAATAACGTCTGCCGAACTCTTTCAGAATCCAAGTCTTTCCTACCTGACGTACGCCCTTCAATATTAAAGGCTTGCGGTAGGGAGAATTCTTCCAAGCCAGCAACTTTTTTAAGATAAATCGTTCCATAGAATCACCTGTCACATTTTTATTGGAGTTTTATGCTTGATAATCACATTTTTATTAGAGTTTTGTGCTTAATAATCACACTTTTATTATATGCGAAATTCATGAAATTACAACCGAAAACACAAAATTATTTAATTTTAATGCTTAGCAATCACACTTTTATATGAGAAAGGACTGGAAATGGATTGCTCCATTTCCAGCCCTTGCCCTCATTGCGGTATATTTCACCCGAATTCGGTTGCCGTAGCCGCTACTGCGCCCTCATCTGGACGAAATCTCCCACAAATTGTGACGCACATCTTGCAGAAAGCCTTTTTCAAACATGCGCTAGGATTGCAGAATTCCGGCAGCGCGAAGATTTGCCAGAAGTGTATTTAGCTGTGTCACAGCATCCTCTGTACCAGTAGCATCTGCCACTGCCGCTGCCGGAGTTGGCGCTGGGCCAGTAGGACCAATCGGGCCGTCTGCTCCGACAGGACCGGTTGGGCCTGTCGCTCCGGCTGGACCGGTTGGGCCTGTTGCTCCGGCTGGACCGGTTGGGCCTGTTGCTCCGGCTGGACCGGTTGGACCTGCTTCTCCAGCGGGACCGGCTGGACCTGTCGCTCCGGCGGGACCGGTTGGGCCTGTCGCTCCAGCGGGGCCGGCTTCTCCGGCGGGACCCATAACTCCTGGCATGCCAGGCTCTCCTTGCGGACCCATAGGACCTGCAGGGCCTACTGCTCCCTGGCATCCTCTTGGTCCCATAGGACCAGTCACACCGGGACACCCTCTTGGGCCAACAGGTCCCATGGGACCTGTTGCACCACGAGGCCCTGTGGCTCCCTGTCCCGGACAACCGCAATCGCAGCCACAGCGATTATTGTTTCCAAAACAGGATGTACAGGTAATATCACCGGAAGCTTCCTTTTCAGAAGAATTTTTCTGATTATGACGATCAAAAAACATACACATTCTCCCATAACAGCTTAGATATTCACTATCAATATATGAAATACTAACAATACAGGTGAATTTCCCCTTCACTCCATCCCCCAAACATCCCTGAAATACTTCTCGTTCCCAATAACCGCCTGATGCAGCGGCTTCAATACTCTTGCCTTTTTATGAAATTCAAACGCCTCCCTGTGTCTTCCTGCTTTATCCAGACATACACACATCTGTATCGCCGGTATAAAATCATGACTGTCTGCAATATAAAAACCGCCGTTTTTCTTTTTCCGTGGCGCAAGAAGAGCCTGCTGGTACCAGTATGCTGCCGTCACGTACTCCCTTTTTTCCATAAACAATCTTCCTATCTCACAACAGATCTCCGCTCTCGGAACATCCATCGTAAAGCTGTAAAAAAGTATATCAAAAGCAGCCGCATTCTCTCCCATTGCCTGATAACAGCAGGAAAGAACCAGACAGCTGTTCAGTTTATTCTCTATCCAGCCATCTGGTTCTTCCAGAAATTTTTTTAAAATTAAAATTGCATACTCATATTGCTTATGATAAAAAAGCTCCCGCCCATAATAAAAGAAATGTCTCGGTTCCATTTTTTCACCGGAATCAATCATCTGCTCATATATATGCAGATTGCGAAAAGACTCTCCAGCCTTTATTTTCCGATGCTCAATCACCACATCCGAATATAAAATATTCCCCGCAGTAACAACCGTTTCGTGGACGCGCCCCTGCCATCTGAAATTCCGGGAAGTCTTCATAATACGCTCTCTGTAATAAGAAAACGTGACATGCTCCCATTCATCAAATCCCACTGCATAATCCATCATAACCACATCCGTATCTGAATCCATGCTCTCTTTCAGCCTGAGCAGCTTCTCCTGATTTTCCGGCGTAATGACGTCATCTGCATCCAGCCACATCCAATAATCCGTATCTGCTTTTTCCGTAATAAAATTGCGGGCAGCAGAGAAATCATCTTTCCACAAAAAATCATAAACCTCATCGGTAAACTCCCTGGCAATCTCCTTCGTTTTATCCACCGATCCGGTATCGCAAATATAGATTTTGTCCACAAGCTTGCTCATCGGCGTGAGGATTCTGCGAAGTACCGCCTCCTCATTTTTTACGATCATACACAGGCCAATTGATATCATGCCAAATATCCTTTTTTCAATAGCCTATGCAGGACAAATTACTTTTATTCCCATTTGCCGCTTCCGGATATCCGCATTTTTTCCAGCAATAACGCTTTCCTTACGGATTACCTGTCATTTGTGTCAGTGACAAAGTCTCCAAAATCTGGGAAAATAAAAATACAAAACATTCCACATAGAAAAGAGGTGCTGAATATGAGAAAAAAATTATGGAAAATACTACCTCTTGTGACCGGACTTGTGCTTCTGACTGCCAGTAGCGCTCTCATCGTTCATGGAGAAAGTGACAACACCATTGACGTAACCCTGTTCAAGCTTAACCTTCCGGATGACTGGAGCTATGATCCGAATGATATCAGCGATTACGAATACACCTGCTCTGTCAGCGTATTCGAAGGTGCAGACAAGGATAGCTCACAAAATGATTTCACCATTAAAGCAAATGAAGAATCAAGCTACTCTTTCCGCAAATATCTGCAGACCTCCGATATCGATCTTCATGACTATGCAGACGGCACTATTGAAAAAACAACCATTGGTGATGTGGATTATATACGAACCACAGACAATTTTGACAGAATTTACTACATTTATCGTCACGAGCCATCCGGTGTGACCTACAAAGTTATCATTTCCGGAGAAGAAAATGATTCTGTCAGAAATGTTTTTAACAATCTGGAACTGAAATTAGAGGACACTGGCAATGTGGAATCACCTTACCCCTGGGATGGAACTCCATTCACACCGGCTCCGCAGAGTATAGCTGTTGGAGATTATACCGTCACTCCGGAGTATATTCCATTTAGTGTTTCCCAGAACGGATTTGAGATCATGCGTCACCAGTTTGCAATATCCGGAGACCGGATGTATCATCAGCTGAATAATACTCTGGAAACTTATGAATATACTGGAAGCACCCTGAATCTTCTTTCTTCTGATACAATGGACGAGCAGGGAATGGATCTTTTTACAGACACGGACGGAAAACTTTATATTTCCCGTAACGGTGGAAAAGGAATCGTTATGAAAGACGGGCAGACCATATTGGAGACCGGCACAAGCGGTTACCTGTCTGTACACCCATCCGGTGCCTGGGGCATTACCAGCTACCTTGGCTATGACACGGAAAAAGTAACCTTCCAGGACGGAAGCGTGCTTACAGAGCCCTGGATCTTAACCTCTATGAATGATGACGAGGCACGAACCGGTATTTTTAAATTTGTCAGCCTGGTTGAGATCAGCAATGATCATATTATGGTATACGGACGTCTTGCAGGAGATGACACCCCATCGAAAATAGCAGTTTATGATCTGGATGGCAACCAGCAGCTGCTTCTTGGCGGTGACCAGCACGAGGATCCTGCTTATTTCGGAAGTCTCACGGGAATAGCTGAGACAGCAAATGGCTATATTGCAGCAGATGGAAATATGCGAGAATTCTACTTCTGGTCAAAGGACGGAACTCTCCTTGCCGAAGTAGACTGCTACGATATGTTTGGAACCAGATACCCCTGGATTGAAGATATGAAAGTTGCAGAGGATGGTTCTGTGATGGTTCTTATGACACAGGACCGTGACGACGACTCTGCAAGCGAATTAATGGTATTCCGACTTACAGGTTTCTGATACATTCCCCTCACGAAAGGGCAGGTTGTGGAGAACATCCACACCTGCCCTTTTAAATTTGTTTCATTCGGCACTGTTCTGGCAAAATCAATCTTTTTCGTACTTCTCAATCAAGCACTGGTGTTCCTTACTTTTCTTATCATAATTGATTCCAACAAGAAGAATATCGCCTGTGT
>OMGY01002039.1_pt1 | contig 16182 bp, 13 predicted proteins | sample 1674461 | NCBI WGS metagenome assembly OMGY01 (sample SAMN05578579, study PRJEB25193) | human gut metagenome | biome: Human Microbiome; feature: human-associated habitat; material: feces | host: Homo sapiens | place: USA:Birmingham
CCAGAATGGAATCGATACATTTTTGCAGATAGTTTTCCACCTTGTACACCGGCACGATGATGCTGATCTCCGGACGCTTTTGTTCTGTCATGTTTCCGTTCCTCTTCTCACATTCGTGTTTTTTCCGACACATGCTGCTTCTATTATACATTGTTTTTCCGCCGCTGAAAAGTGCAAAAAATCCCCGCAGACAGCACAAAGGCATCTGCGGGGATTTTCAGTCCGGGAAGTCGGCAGATAGTTTCTCCAGCGAATGACCGGGAAGTGGGGCCCCGGCGAGCTTTGCTCGATGGGGCGGAACCGTGGGTTCTGCAACTGCAACGACCGCCGCCAATGGCGGAAACAGGGAGTTGCAGTTGGGGCCGCGGCCAGCGAGACGCAAGCGAATGCGACGCGGCTGCTGGGTGCCGCAACCCGTTGCTGTTCGCGGAGAAAGCTGCCAGCACGCAGCCTGCGGTTTCAGGGAACTTTATCAGGTGCTACTGTAGGAGCGTTATCTGAGCAAGTGACTGATTTTTGACGAATGAACGTGCAAAAAGACACTTTGTCAAGCTGATAAACTGACAACAGCGTGGCAAACAGAGTCACTTTGTCAGCAAGGGTCACTTTGTCAAATTGACAAACAGACAATTATAAACATAGATGCGTTATAATTTCGCCACTTTGTCACTTGTTTCTCCACGGTAGGGCATGGCAGTGAACCAACTGCGTACGTTGCCGCCCTGATTGATCTGGTGCTTTGCGATCTCACCGGATTTTACAAGCTCACTGTACACACGGTTGTATGTACTGTCGCTGCACCCGACCTCCCGCAGGACGGCGGCGCGCAGCTCGTTGCTGGGCATCGACCCAAGGCGGCTCTCGGACAGAACGTTCAGGATGGCGCTGCGGGTGTCCTGCCGGGTCTCCGCCGTGCGCACCCGCCGCTCTTCAATGAAGTCGGCATCCTTCTTGTCGGTGTAGCCGTCAAACACGGCCCGTGCGGTCTTTACGCCCTCCACCTCCACATCGTCGATGTGCAGCAGCACCGTCTGCTGGGGGCGGGCGTAGCTGCTTTTCTCGTGGCTGAGATAAATTTTGCCGTCGTTCTTGGCGCGGCCCATCATCAGCACGCTGCGGGCCATGTCCCAGATATCCGAGCTGTCGGCCAGACGTGCGCGGCCGGAAACGCCCTGCTTTTTGTTGGAGTGCATCACGATGAGCACCGCGCAGCCCTGCTTTGCGGCAATGGCGCGCAGCGGCAGCAGGGCACTGCGCATCTGGTTGCGGCTTGCCATCTCCACATCGGAGGGCAGAAAGCTCTGCAGCGGGTCCACGATGAGCAGCAGCGGCCCGGCCTTGGCGGCAAAATCCGCCAGTGCCTGATCCTTGAGGGTAAGGGGCTGGCCGGTCTTGCCAAAGTAGTCGTCGGCGGTCAGCACCAGCACCCTGTTCATGTCGGCCCCGGCCGCCAGCAGACGGGCCTTGAGCACCTTGCCGGGGTCGTCCTCGCCCGCAAGCAGCAGCACCTTGCCGGTCTGCTGCGGCGGCAGCGGAAAAAAGCCGGAGGTCTTGCCCGCCGTCACATAGGCAATGAGCTGTGCCTGCCAGATGCCCTTGCCGGTGCCGCCGTCGGCACCCAGCAGCGACACTTCGCCCAGCGGCAGCAGCTGCGGCACCAGCCACGCCACGCTCTGCATGGGCACATCGGCCAGCAGGCCGGGCTGCGCCGCGCTGCCCTCCAGCGCAAGCTTGCGCTGCTTTGCGTCCGCGTTCACGGCTGCCATAAAGGCTGCGGGGTCGGCCTGCCACGCCTGCTTGCAGGTGTTGAGCCATTGATCGATCTTGTAATTGACGGCGGGCAGCTGCATGTTGCAGGCTGCGCCGCGCACGTCGTCCAGCAGGTCTTCCCGTGCATCCGGGTCGGTCTGGTGGAACATTACCGCAAAGGTCAGGCGGCTGAACAGCTGCTGCTCGGTCCTGCAGGCGTCCAGCATGTTCAGAAAGTCTGTGCGGTCCTGAATGGATACTCCCAAAATACATTTCTCCTTTCGCTGTAGTTTATAACTGGAAGCAAAACCAAATGTTGTTGATATAAGTATAACTCTGAAAAAACAACGTGTCAACAAATAGTTTTTGCGCAAAAAGCCACAGCTTCCGGGGTGAAAATGCACAGGAAAATGGGGAAAGAAAAAGAGAAGGCGGGCACCTTCTCTTGACAAAACGGCAAAAAATAACTATACTACAAATAGAAAAGGTGCTGTCCGCAATGGTCAGCTCCTTCCGGTTGGATCAATAAGAATGACCGCTTACCGTTTGGAGACAGGGGCGGTCATTTCTTATTGTTATGGATCTCTTTGAAGATTGCCCATGCGATCTGAAATGTAATTCCAACTGTGCCGCCAACAATGACGAACAGCTGCAGAACATCGTTCAACACCATGATGCATCCCCCCTTCCGCGTTTGCGAACGGGGGAACAAACAATAAGCTTTTACGTCCCCCGGACGCTTGCCGGAGGGAAGCATGACCACCTGCGCTTGCAGATAGCACCTTAACGCCACCCTTTGGGGCGGCATTTTTAGTTTAGCATACTTTTTGACGAAATACAATAAGAAGACACAGAAACGACGCTTTGTAAAATTTTATGGTGCATGGTTGCTTTTTGAAAAAAGCAGAGTATAATAAAAGTGAGAAAGTAAGAAAATCGCACAAAGGAGGATGAAGGATGCTGACGGAATTGAGGACAAAATCCCAGATCACCATTCCAAAGGATATTGTAATGAAGATGGGCCTGCGTGAGGGCGACAAGCTGGAGATCGTGGAGAAGGATGGCGTGATCGAGCTGATGCCGGTAGCCGTTTACCCCAAAAAGTATCTGGACGAGCTGCGCAGCGAGATCAACGAAGCAAAGGCCAAAATTGCGGCAGGGGAGCAGCCGGTGTTCGACACTGTGGACGCACTGTTTGAAGCGCTGGACGGTGCGGACGAATGAATTACAAGATCACCTACACCAAACGGTTCATAAAGAACCTGAAGCGTTTGAACGCAGCGGAGCGGGCGCAGCTGAAAAAGAAGCTGGAAATTCTGGAAATGGACCCGCTGAAGTAAGGAGTGATTCTGGATGTTACAGCCGAAGCTGACAAAGGTGGAACCCGTAAAACCGCTGAAGCTCTGCCTTTATTATGAGACGGGCGAGGTAAAGCTGTTTGATGCAGCCCCTTATGCCACCGGCTCGTGGTACGGCAGGCTGCAGGATGAGCGTTACTTTGCTACCGTGCATCTGCTGCCGGGCGGTATTGGCATCGAGTGGGAAGAGGGGCAGGATATCGCCCCGCATGAGCTGTACGAAAACAGCGTTCCTGTGAAGAAAACAGCATAACCCAATGCAAAAGGCCGCTGCGTTCACATGCAGCGGCCTTTCCATTTGATGGGGAGTATTCAGCGGCGGTTTACTGGATGCCGGTCACAGGGTAGTCCTGATCTTCAACGGTCTTCTTCAGCACGTCGTCGGCGACCTCGGCGTTCAGGGTGACGATGGCGGTGCCGGCCTCGTGGCTCACGACGGCCTCGTCCACCTCGGGCAGGGCTTCCAGAGCCTTCTTCACGCGGGCTTCGCAGTGGCCGCACATCATGCCTTCCACTTTCAGGGTCTTCTTCATGGTATTATCCTCCGTTTTGACTTCGGGCGCTTCGGCGTCCGATTTTTTGTTATTTTCAGCCGCAGACTGCACCGGGGCAGCAGCAGGAGAAGCGGTTTTGTGGTCGTGCCTGGTGCTGTGCAGATCGAACAGGTTCAGCCGCAGGGCGTTGCTCACGACGCAGAAGCTGGACAGGCTCATGGCAGCAGCACCGAACATGGGATTCAGCGTCAGGCCGAAGGGGATGAACAGACCAGCCGCCAGCGGGATGCCGATGATATTGTAGATGAACGCCCAGAACAGGTTCTCGTGGATGTTCCGCAGAGTGGCGCGGCTGAGGCGGATGGCCGCAGGCACGTCCGAGAGCTTCGAGTTCATCAGCACGACGTCGGCGGCGTCAATGGCCACGTCGGTGCCTGCGCCGATGGCAATGCCGGTGTCGGCACGGGTGAGGGCGGGAGCGTCGTTGATGCCGTCACCCACCATGGCCACCTTGCCGCTGGCCTGCAGCTGGCGGATGACGGCCTCCTTGCCGTCGGGCAGGACGCCCGCGATGACCTCGTCCACGCCCGCCTGCCTGCCGATGGCGTCGGCGGTGCGCTGGTTGTCGCCGGTGAGCATCACGACCCGGATGCCCATGTTCTGCAGCTGACGGATGGCTTCGGGGCTGTCCTCTTTGATGGTGTCGGCCACGGCGATAACGCCCAGCAGACGGCCTGCGCCGCCGAAGAAGAGGGGAGTCTTGCCCTCAGAGGCCAGCTTTTCAGCCTGCTGTGCCAGTGCGGCGGGCAGGGTGAGCCTGGTCTGGATGAAGGCGGCATTGCCGGCATAGATGTCCATGCCGTCCAGCTTGGCCGCCAGACCATTGCCCGGCAGGGCCGCGAAGTCAGTGACTTCCGGGGGAGTGATGGCCTTTGCCTCGGCGTCGGCAAGAACAGCCTTTGCCAGAGGGTGCTCGCTGCGGCTTTCCAACGCTGCGGCCAGCGTCAGCAGCTCCGTCTCGGTGACGCCCTCGGCAGGCAGCAGGTCGGTGACGCGGGGTGCGCCCTCGGTGATGGTGCCGGTCTTGTCCAGCGCCACGATCTGGGTGCGGCCTGCGGCTTCCAGCGAGGCGGCAGTCTTGAAGAGGATGCCGTTTTTTGCGCCGAGACCATTGCCCACCATAATAGCCACAGGTGTTGCTAGGCCCAGTGCGCAGGGGCAGCTGATGACCAGAACGGAGATGCCGCGGGCCAGCGCATAGCCCAGCTCATGGCCCAGCAGCAGCCAGACGATGGTGGTCACGACGGCAATGGAGATGACCGCCGGGACGAAGAAGCCCGACACGGTGTCGGCGATTTTTGCGATAGGAGCTTTGGTGGCAGCGGCATCGCTGACCATCTTGATGATCTGAGCCAGCGTGGTATCCTCGCCGACGCGGGTGGCCTCGCAGCGGAGGAAGCCCGACTGGTTGGTGGTGGCGGCGCTGACCTTGTCGCCGACGGCCTTGTCCACCGGGATGCTCTCGCCGGTCAGGGCGCTCTCATTGACTGCGCTGGTTCCTTCCAGCACCACGCCGTCCACCGGGATATTCTCGCCGGGGCGGACCACAAAGACGTCACCCTTCTGCACGTCGGCGATGGCCACGGTCACTTCCGCGCCGTCCCGCACCAGCGTAGCGGTCTTGGGGGCCAGCTTCATCAGGCTCTTGAGAGCGTCGGTGGTCTTGCCCTTGGAGCGGGCTTCCAGCATCTTGCCCACCGTGATGAGGGTCAGGATCATGGCGGCAGACTCGAAGTAGAACTCCATCATATAGTGCATGACCAGCTCGTCGCTGCCGTCCACCTGGGCGCGGGTCATGGCGAAGAGGGCGTAAGTGCTCCACACGAAGCTTGCCATGGAGCCGAGGGCCACCAGCGTATCCATGTTGGGTGCGCCGTGGATGAGGCCCTTGAAGCCGTTGATGAAGAACTTCTGGTTGATGACCATGACGATGCCCGCCAGCAGCAGCTGGACAAGGCCCATGGCGACGTGGTTGCCGTCAAACCAGTGGGGCAGGGGCCAGCCCCACATCATGTGGCCCATGGAGAAGTACATCAGCACCAGCAGGAAGCCCAGCGAGGCGATGAGACGGCGCTTGAGCTTCGGGGTCTCGTGGTCAGCCAGTGCGTCGAGGTCGGCGCTGGCGTCCGAAGCCTTACTGGCAGAGACATTCTTCGGGCTTGCGCCGTAGCCTGCCTCCTGCACAGCCGAGAGGATGGCGGCAGGGGAGGCTGTGCCTTCCACGCCCATGGAGTTTGTCAGAAGGCTCACCGAGCAGCTCGTGACGCCCGGCACCTTCTTCACGGCCTTTTCTACCCGGGCAGAGCAGGCCGCGCAGCTCATGCCCGTGACATTGTATTGTTCCATTGCGGATTCCTTTCCCTCTTATAGGATGCCCGGAACGGGGTCATTTCATGAGCCGGGGCAGCAGCTGCAGCAGTTCGTCCAGCTTCTGCGTCCCGCCGGCTCTCAAATCGTCGGCCACGCAGGTGCGGACGTGCTGGCTCAGCAGCTCTTTGGAAAAGCCGTTCAGTGCAGCGTTCACCGCAGCCACCTGCACCAGAATATCGGCGCAGTAGACATCCTTGTCCAGCATCGCGCGGATGCCGCGCACCTGGCCCTCGATGCGGCTCAGCCGGTTGGCGAGGGCGCGGTACTCCTCAGGGGTACGGTCCTTGTGGCGGCAGCAGGAGAGGGCAGTGTCCTTTTCGGCAGGCTCAGCGGCGCAGCAGCAGGGCTTTTTTTCAGCATCAGTCATAGCAGATGACTCCTTTCCGGGTGTATCAGTGTGAAGAGGAAACGTACCCTGTGGGGGTAAATCTCCTGATATTCTGATTTTACCACTTGGGGGTATCTGTTTCAAGTGGGTAGAATGCGCTAACTGTGAAAACTTTGTGAAAATAAAAGCCCCGAAATGCAGAAACGGGAGCCTCCCGGTAAAGGAAAGCTCCCGTTTCTGTTTAGGATAGGAAAGAGAATGTCATAAATAGGGGGAGGGGGTCACAGGTTGGTGTAACCCATCAGATAGCGGTCCACCTCGGCGGCGCATTCCGCAGAGTCCCTCTGAATGCCGGTAAAAAGAAAAGGCGTCCCAGATGGGTCGGCAAAGACTCATCTGGAACGCCCTTGTTCCGGATAACAAGAATATTATACAAAGGTGCTGAAAAAGATTCAAGTGACAGCTGCACCAAATGTGGGTACACCGGCCCTCTTTTTTCTTGTTCAAAACAGACACACCCGGTGGGCAGAAGTATGGCTTTTTGCAGGCGCTGCCGGGCCTATCACGGGGCATAAAAACACCCTTTCTTTGCCTTGACCGGCAGGGGAAGGGTGTTTTTGCATTTCCGGCCCGACAAAAAGTAAACAGATAAAATGGCGGAATTTTGTAGATTATTACCATTGAAAAAGTAGGGGGGGGGGGTAAAATGATGAAAAGACCTGTGCCGAGTTGGTGCAAAAAGCGGGAACGACACCCCGGGATGCCCGCCATGCGGAGGCGAACGAGGTATCCTTTTTGCTGCGGGACAGGTTTTGAATGTACAACAGGGAGGATTTTGTATGCAGCGAAAAGATTTAGCTTTGCGGGTGCTGTCTACGGCAGCCATCATGTCGATTGTCACGTCCATTGCAGCCCCGGCCTTTGCGGATATTTACTATATCGGCAACGGCAGCATTGACGTAGAGACCATAACGAGTACGGACGGCAAGCAGCAGTATGTGAAAGTAACTCAGGGGAATAAGACCTACACCGACACCAGCGACGAGATCGTGATCAAGGACGGCACCGACGAAGATCATACCACCCTGAGGGAAGATACTCGAATTAAAGAAAAAAGAGCAGAGGTAGCAATCCCGGACAAGGAGCGCCCCGCCACGCAGGAGCTGGAAGCAGCCGGTACTGCGGACGCTGCCGGGGAGAGCCAGTCTGACCCGGACGCAGGCTTTACCCTGAACGAGACCGGGGAGGACTCTGCCCAGACCCAGGAGGGCGAGGACACCACCAAGGAGGAGGACACCCCGGACCCCTCCACGGAGCCCCCCAAGAAGGATGTGGTGTACGAGTACGCCCCGGCAGACCCGGAGCCGGAACAGCAGGCCACCAAACCCGCCCTCAGCGTCTCTGCCGCCCCTACGGCAGAGACCCGGGAGACCACTCTGGCCGACGCCCCTGCTCCGACCACTCCGGCAGAGGGCAGCGCCAAAAACCCCAGCAAAAACGTTATCCGGGTCATCAATAACTGGGCCGAAAGGGTGCTGAAGATCCGGCTCAGTAATGTGAATATCAAACAGGATGACAGCAGTACCTATGCGGACGGAAAAAAAGAAGAACCTATAGGCAGAGTATCGGGCATGACCGTAAAAGGAAGCGGTGACACCAAAATTGAGCTGGACGGCCAGAATGTTCTGGACAGCACTGGTGCCAACGGGTCAGCAGGTCTGTACAAGGACAATGGAGATGGTTGGCTGACCATTACGGACGAGACGGATGACGAGGGAAAAGAAATAACCTCTGCAAAAACAAACGGCTCCGGCAGCCTGACCGCCAAAACCGAAAAACTTTATGGCGGCGCAGCCATCGGTGGAGTCGGGCAAAAAGATACAAAGAATATCATTATTGAGGGCTATGCAACGGTCAATGCGCTCGGAAGCGAGTGCGGTGCCGGCATCGGCGGCGGTGGTTTTTCGGGCTGGGGCCAGAGTGGAAATGCAGAAAACATCATCATCCGGGGGCATTCCAATGTGACGGCAACTTCCTGTGAGGGCGCGGCCATTGGCGGCGGCAGCTCGTTCAGTCACCATTCTAGCGGCTCCGCAACGGGCATCTGGATCTATGGCCATGCCACCGTCAACGCTAGCACCAGTGGCAACGGTGCCGCCATCGGCGCTGCCGATGGCAATCGCTACGCCGAGGCAGAGGTGACCATTGGCACGGACGGGGCTACTGCAGAGCAGGAAGATGTTCACGTGACGGCAACATCAAAAGATGGTGCTGCCATCGGCAACGGCAGATTAAGCACGACGGTCATCATTCAGGGCAATACCACCATTGAAAACGCTTCCAGCGAGTACCGTGCTGCGATAGGAGATAAACGTTATCTCTACGATACGAGCGATATGATCGATACGAGCATCACCATCAAAGATAATGCCCATATCAACACGATACATGGTGGCATTTATGCCATTGGCGGCGAATCCGGTGATGGAAAAACCGTCACGGTCAACATTGATGGTGGAGAAAACGGAAATGTCCGGCTGGATAATGTGGAAAGCGGATCGGATGCGGCAATTTCTGGCACCAGCATCAACATCGGGGATCGTGTCCTGATCAAAATGAAGCAGAGATTTTCGACAGATAGTTCTGGTAAAAAACACTATAGCCAGTATCTGAGCGAAAACAATGCCGAAAAAGAGCTGACCACTGTGGGCGACAACACGGCCCTGTGGTATACCGACTACAATAATAACCTGCAGAAAATCGTCCATGGCAAGAACCTCTGCACCAAACATGAGACCGACCACCAGGATGCCACCTGCACGGAAAAGGGCTGGAAGGAGTACGGCTGCACTCTTGAGAGTGACAACCATGCAGTTGCCCCCACACACACCGATAGCTGGAAAGAGTACATCCCCGCCCTTGGCCACACTTGGAAGGACAACGGGGATGCCAACCATATCTGCGTCAAGGGCGATGCGACCGAGGTCCATAGCTACGGCGAGTGGGTCGTCGTTACCCCGGCCACCTGCACCACTGCAGGCCAAAAGCAGCATACCTGCACGAAGTGCGGCCACGTCGAGACGCAGGAGATTCCCGCCACCGGCCACCACTGGAAGGACAACGGCGACGGCACCCACACCTGCACTAAGTGCGGTGCCACCGAGGGCCAGCCCTCCAACACCAACAGCGCCCTTGAGCTGCGGGTGGTGGACGCCGAGGGCATGAATCAGCCCTTTACCGTGAGCCAGAACGGCACCCTGCGCACCTACACCGGTGCCTACGACACGGCCACCCTTACCGGCGACCTGGACACCCTGCGCTACCTGCAGGACCACGGCGCACAGACCATCCAGTTCGTCACCAATGGCCAGACCAGCAGCTTTGACATCAACGACCTGCTGGCACAGGGCAGCGGCAGCGAGGTGTTCTACCTCACCCACCGTGGGGCCGAAGAGCCCACCCTGCTGCTGGTGGAGGCAGACCACAGCGATCTGGTGAAAGACTAACCATCCCCGGCGGCGGGGCTTCCGCATGACCCCGCCTCCCTCCATATGCAAGACCCCCGGCACCTTCCGCAGGGTGCCGGGGGTCTCTTTGCGCCGCAGGGCAAAAAAGGCCCCGGCCTGCCCGGTGGGGGCGAGGCCGGAGCCTTTGCTCATGCTTTGGGGGGTGCTGCCGGGCAAGCTCAGGCGGCAGTGGAAGAAGCGACCTCAGAGGAAGCAGCCTCAGAAGAAGCGGCCTCGCTGGAGACCTCAGAAGCAGCCTCAGAAGATGCAGCCTCGCTTGCAGCCTCGGAGGAAGCGCTGTTCTCCTCGGCCACGGCAGAGGTGGAAGCAGCCTCAGACTGAGCGGCAGCAGAAGCAGCCTCAGAGGTGGAAGCAGCGGTAGAAGAAGAGCTGCCGCAGGCAGTCATGCTGACAGCCAGAACCAGAGCAGCAACGGTAACACAAACATTCTTGAGTTTCATATCGAAAATCTCCTCATATTTGAAAATAGTTTCGCGGAAGGCCGTACAGGTGAAACCTTTCCGCGAAAAGATATTCTAGTCCTTTTTCGAAAAAAATCAAGCCCTTTTTTGGCAAAGATTCTATTTGCCAGAGAGATTCTACACTTTTGTTATAACTTTTCGATAAAAGTCAAAGATTTTTGACGTCCAAAAATGAAACACTCCGGGCTTTTCCGGAAGAGGAAAGCATGGTATAATAGCTTCATGATAAAGGCTGGAAAACGACAGTGAGGTAGAAGGTCATGGACATCAGAAAAGTTGCAGTTCTGGGAGCCGGTGCGGTCGGCTCTTATGTTATCTGGGGGCTTTCGGCCCGCAGGGACATTGAGCTTGGCGTGGTGGCCGATGGCCCGCGCGGCGAGCGTCTGGCAAAAGAAGGCTGTGCCATCAACGGCAAAGTCTACCGTCCGGCGGTCTGGACGCCCGGGCAGGCCCATGACGCCGACCTTCTCATCGTCTGCCTGAAATACGGTGCGCTGCCCGGCGCACTGGACAGCATCAAAGCCGTCACTGGTCCCCATACCACCATCATGAGCCTGATGAACGGCGTGGACAGCGAGGACATCATCGCCTCTGCCGTGGGTGGGGAGCATCTGCTTTACTCCCTCATCAAAGTGGCGTCCCACAAGGAGGCTGACGGCGTCCATTTCGACCCGGCGACCACCGTTGGCATCATCTTCGGGGAGAAGGAGCCGCCCTGCGACAGCCCCCGCGTCAAGGCCGTGGAGGCCCTGTTCGGCGGCACAGAGCTGCACTTCCGGGCCACCGACTGCATCCGGGAAGAAATGTGGAGCAAGTTCCGCCTCAACGTCTGCAACAATCTGCCCCAGGCCATCCTCGGCGCAGGCGTAGGCTGCTACCGTGACAGCGTCCATATGAAGGCCATCAGCGACGGTCTCCGCCGTGAGCTGGAAGCCATTGCCGCAGCCAAAGGCATTGATATGCAGCGGGTGGATGCCGTGTCCGGCAAGGGCTGTGCCGTCAAGCCCTCGGCCCGCTACTCGACGCTGCAAGACCTCGACGCCGGACGCCATACCGAGATCGATATGTTCTCGGGTGCGCTCATCCGGATGGGCAAAGAGCTGGGCATCCCGACGCCCTACAATGAGTTTGCTTATCATATGATAAAAGCGCTGGAAGAGAAGAACGACGGTAAGTTTGATTATGCCGGCCCGAATCAGGAAATGACATGGGCAAGATAACGGAGGGAATACCGATGAATATTACGGTCTATCTGGGGGCCAATGAGGGCAGCGAACCGGCCCTGAAACAGGCGGTGGAGGAACTGGGCCGCTGGATCGGCGAGAGCGGGAACGCGCTGGTCTACGGCGGCTCCCGCAGCGGCCTGATGGGGCGTCTGGCCCACAGCGTCCTGACGGCGGGCGGCGAAGTGACCGGCGTCGAGCCCCAGTTCTTCATCGACTCCGAGGTGCAGTATGACGGCCTGACCAGGCTCATCGTCACCCAGGACATGACCGAGCGCAAGACCAGGATGATCGAGCTGGGCGACGCCTTTATCGCGTTCCCCGGCGGCACCGGCACGCTGGAAGAGATCGCCGAGGTGATGTCCAAGGTCTCGCTGGGTCATCTGGACGCGCCCTGCATCCTCTACGACCTCGACGGCTACTACGCCGGCCTGAAAGCTCTGCTGGCCCATATGGTCGAGATGGGGCTGTCCAGCCCCGAGCGGCAGAGCGGCATTTATTTTGTAAAGAATCTGGACGAGATAAAGAGCATCCTGAAACGGGCATAAGAAAAGCGCTGGAAGCGGTGTAAAGGCTTCCAGCGCTTTTTGTTGTCTGCTTACATGGAGATGACGCCCAGCGCGTTTGCCACCGAGCTGATGAGGATGATGGCTGCGAAGATGGGGCAGAGGTACTTTATCATAAAGTTGAAGATGCGCTTGCGGCGGAAGGGCTTGCCTTCCAGCGTGACCTCTTCCTCGATCTTCTCCACACCGATGACCCGGGACACCAGCAGGCAGATGGTGATGGCCGCAATGGGCATCATGACCGAGTTGGTGAGGAAATCGAAGAAGTCGAGGAATTGCATCCCGAAGACCGTGAACCGGGCCAGCGGGCCGTAGCCCAGAGCCGACAGACTGCCCAGCACCAGCATGATGATGCCGATGAGGACGGTGGCCTGCTTACGGTCCCAGCCCAGCTCGTCCTCGAAGGTGGAGACAGCGCTTTCCGTCAGGGCGATGGAACTGGTGACGGCGGCAAACAGTACCAGCGTAAAGAAGAGGATGCCCACCACGGTGCCGAGACCCATGCTCTCAAAGACCTTCGGGATGGTGATGAACATGAGGGCCGGGCCGGCCTGCAGGGTGTCCGGGTCGCCGCCCGAGAAGGAGAAGACCGCCGGAATGATCATCAGGCCCGCCATGATGGCAATGGCCGTGTCAAAGATCTCCACGTTCTCGGTGGACTCCTCGATGGAGACATCCTTCTTCATGTAGGAGCCGAAGGTGACGAGGATGCCCATTGCGATGGAGAGGGAGTAGAACATCTGCCCCATGGCGGTCACGACGGTCATCCAGGAGAAGTTGGAGAGATTCGGCACGAGGAAATACTTCACACCCTCCAGTGCACCCGGGCGGGTGACGGAGTAGCCCGCGATGATGACGGACAGCACCACGAGGATGGGCATCATCACCTTGGAGACCCGCTCCACGCCGTTGCGCACGCCTGCAAAGATGATGGCAAGGGTGAAGATGGTAAAGATGACAAAGCAGATCTCCGCCGAAGCGCCGCTGGAAATGAAGGCCGAAAAGTAGCCGTCTGTGGCCAGCTCACTGCCGTGGCCGCTGACGTAGTCGGCCAGATACCGGATGACCCAGCCGCCGATGACTGAGTAATAAGGCACGATGAGGATGGGGATGATGGCATTGATCCAGCCGCCGAAGGAGCGCCTGCCCTTGCGGACGGCGGCAAACGCGCCCACCGGGCTTTTCCTGGTCATCCGGCCCAGCGCCGTCTCGGCAACGATCATGGTGTAGCCGAAGGTGAAGGCGAGGATGATGTAGATGAGCAGGAAGATGCCGCCGCCGTACTTGGCCGCAAGATAGGGGAAGCGCCAGATGTTGCCGAGGCCCACCGACGCGCCTGCTGCGGAGAGAACGAAGCCGATCTTGCCCGAAAAGGCGCTCCGCTTGTGCTGTTTTTGATTCATTGGATTTTCCTCTTTTCACAAATTCAATACCCCCAGTGTATCACAGCCGGGGAGGGGATTCAACCGATTTTTCGATAAGAAGCAGAAGATTCCCTCGAAGGGATCGAAAGGCCGTATCAAAAGATAAGCACAGAAGCAGAAGCTCCTGTGCTCAGAGGGAGGCAGCGTCAATCCACCACCGGCACATCCAGCCCGAATTCCAGCGGGCGGAAGCGGGGGCAGACATTCTCCGTGATGCAGATGACCGACGCGGCCAGGCGGCTGCCGATCTCACAGGACTGAGCCAGATTCTTGCCGTAGGTCAGGCCGATGACCGTACCGGCAAAGAAGGCGTCGCCTGCGCCGGTGGTGTCGATGACGTCCACCTTCTTGGCGGGTACGACGCCGCACTCGCCGGTGTGCTTGGCGTACACGGCACCCTGACCGCCCATGGTCACCACCATGCTGGGCATGTTGGCGCTGTGGACGTTCCGGGCCAGTACCTGAGCCATCTGGCTGGGGGTGAGATGCTCGTAGTCGTCCGAGAAGAGCAGACCGGCCTCCTGCTGGTTGCAGACGAAGCAGTCGATCTGCTGCAGATAGTCGCGGCGCTCCATGGCGATGCTCATGTTGGAGACTGCGGCAAAGACCTTCTTGTTGTATTTCCTGGCATAGCGGAGCACCTGCTTGACCGTGTCTTTCTCGAGGTCCAGCTCGATGGCGATGGCGTCACAGTCCTTGAAGATCTCGTCGCCCTTCTCCTCCAGCAGGGTGGTCAGCGGGGTGGTGTCAGGGCGCTTGGAGATGGCGGCGTGGACGTCGCCGTCGTTGTCAAAGATGGCCAGCCAGGTACCCATGCCATCGGGGACCTTCTGGATGTATCTGGTGTTGACCTTGTGGTTGTCCAGTTTATCGATGACGTCCTGACCCATGCCGGTGTCGTCCACCAGACCCACGAAGGTGGGGCGCAGCTCCACATTGGCGATGTCCTCCGCCACGTTCCGGCTCACACCGCCATGCACCTGTTCAATGCGGCCGGCGTTCCGTCCACCGGGGATGTAGGTGGAGAGGGGATAGCCCTTGATGTCCACGAAAACTGCGCCGATGACTACGATTCCCATATTTGAAATTCCTTTCCTGAATAAGAACTCTCTTTGACTTCTATCCTGTTTACGCTTCTTCTGCCTTTTGCGCCCGAATATCGTCGCCCATAAAGAAGAAGGGGACAAAAGAGGAGAGGCGGCTGGAGATCTTTTCGGTGTAGAGCTTTTCCAGCAGAGCGCCGTCGGTGATGTTGGTGGTGACGATGGTGGGCAGTTTCGCGCCCAGACGGTTGTTCAGCAGGCTGTAAAGGGTGCTGATGAGGAAGCCGGAGTTGAACTCGGAACCCAGGTCGTCGAGGATGAGCAGGTCGGCTCCGGCGGCGGTGCGCAGAAGCATCTCTTCCTCCCCGGCGGGGTCGGAGCCGAAGTGCAGGGCCTCGAGCTTCGAGAAGAAGTCGGGGCTGGACACATAGATGACGTCGAAGCCCTTTTCCAGCACCTCTCCGGCAATGGCCAGAGCGGCATGGGTCTTGCCCAGACCGGCGTTGCCGAGGAGCATCAGGCTCTCGCTGGTGGTATCGAATTCGTCGGCGTAGCCGCGCAAGTCGTCCAGAAGGGTGGACATATAATTCCGCACCGGCTCGCCGAGGGAGGCGTCCATCCGGGCGGGGTAGTAGCGCAGCTCCATGGTATCGAAGCTGGAAATGGAGAGGCTGGACAGAGCCTCGATCTCCGACCGGCGGAGTTGCTGCATCACCTTGTGGACACAGCTGCAGGTGCGTCCGTCCACAATGCCGGTGTCTTCGCAGAGCCTGCAGGTGAAGTGCGGCTCCAGTGCGTCGGCGGGACGGCCGCTGGAGGCCAGCAGGTCGGCCAGCTTTTTGCGGGCATCGGTGAGGGCCGCAGCGGCATCGGTGCGGTCCTTGCCTGCCGCCCCGGCCAGTGCGCAGCGGATGCCCCGCACCCGCACCTCTTCTTCGGCGTGGCGCAGCCCGGGGACAGCGGCCTCGGCCTCAGCGCGGGCGTCCTCTGCTTTGGCCCGTGCGGTCTGACGACGGCGGGCGACGGTGCGCAGGGCTTCCTGATACAGTTCGTTTTTGGTACGCATAGTGTCTCCTTATGCCGGGGGTCACTCGGACTTTTTCTTGAGGGTGCGGCGGCGGGCAGCGTTCTTGAGGAAGTCGTTGCCGCTGGGGGTCTCGCGGTCCACCCGGATGTTCCGGCTGGCGCCGGCAGCGGCCACCGGAGTGCGCACATCGTGGATATTGCGCAGGCCCTTGGCGTTCCAGGTCTTGAGGATGCTGTTCCAGTACCACAGGTCGCGCTTCGGCCCGGCCTGCACAGCGACCTCCTGCACCATGGCATCGTCGTAGCCGTAGACCTCATACCACCGGGAGATGGCTTTCCGCCCGCCGAGGGTGAGCTCGCTGTCCGGAATGCCCAGCAGGGAAGCAACATACTGTTCCCGGGTCTGGCGGAGGGCCAGCAGCTTGAGGTGGGCGTCGGCCTGTTCGCCGGTCTCCACGCCCTCAGCCCGCCAGACTTTCAGCTCGTGGAGGACGGCGGCCATCGTCCGCTTGCCCCGGCTGGCCACATAGGCCACGCAGAGCATGACGGTCTC
>OMGY01002050.1_pt1 | contig 16126 bp, 8 predicted proteins | sample 1674461 | NCBI WGS metagenome assembly OMGY01 (sample SAMN05578579, study PRJEB25193) | human gut metagenome | biome: Human Microbiome; feature: human-associated habitat; material: feces | host: Homo sapiens | place: USA:Birmingham
CAGGCAAGGCCCAGCTGAACAGCCAGAAGGCCGACGTGACAACCCAGCTGCGGGACGCCATCACCGAGCTGGACAAGCAGATCCCCGAGCTGGAAAAGAAGATCGCCAGCCTGCAGACCGACCTGGACGAGGCAAACCGCAAGCTGGAGGACGCCAAAAATACAAGCACGACCCTGCCCGAGGTCACGCTGCCCATCGACGATGCACTGTTTGCCAGCTGCAAGACGGTGCTGGCCGCCTACGACCCGCAGTATAACGCCGACGCGCTCCCGGCCAACCTGGCCGAAGCCAAGAGCGACCTGAACAAGATGGGCGCGATGGTCAACTCGATCGACCGCGCGGATGCGGCCATCCGCCAGCGCGCCGCAGACGAGGGGCTGTTGGAGCAGAATATGACGGTGGAGCAGACTGCGGCCTACTTAGATGCCCAGTATGCGGCCATGAGCGCCCGCATTCAGGCGCTGGAGGTGGAGATCGCGTCGCTGCAGGACTTCCTCAACAACACCGAGGACGAGACCGAACGGGCCGATTTACAGGCGCAGATCGACGCCAAGCGCGCCGAGCAGGCGCAGGACCAGGCCGTCATCGACGGCAACGCCGCCCGCCGCGCCCGCGTCAGCGAGCTGAGCGGCAATCTGTCAACGCTCTCCACGACGAAGGTCGCCCTGCAGAACGCCACGACGCTGCTGACTGCGCGGCAGGAGGCCGAGACTGCGCTGAACGACGGTATGCAGCCGCTGCAGCAGACGCTGAACGACACCGCCGCCGCCCTGCGCGACCAGCTGACCAAAGCGCAGGAAATGCTGACCCAGCTGAATGAACAGCGCGACAAGCTGCAAAAAATGCTGGCAAGCCTTGGCGACGAGGCGGTAGACCCCGCCATGGCCGATATGGCCGTCCAGCTGCTGCTGAGCGGTACCGAGGCCCAGCTGCAGCTGGGCGAGTTCCGGGTCTCCAGCGGCAAGACCCAGCTCGAGGCCGGCAAGACCCAGCTCGAGGCCGCGCAGGAGGAATACGAGTCCGCCCGCGAGGAGGCGCTGAAAAGCGCGAATCTGGACCAGCTGCTGAACATGACGACGCTGCAGCAGCTCATTTATGCGCAGAACTTCTCGATGCCCGCGGGCTATATCGAGGGCGGCGACGGCGACGACAACCGCTACATCGTCAAGGTCGGTGATGCCTTTGCCGACGCGGACGAGCTGAAAAGCATGGTGCTCTGCAATATCGACGGCATCGGCGACGTGCGCCTGTCCGATGTGGCCGAGGTCGAAATGACCGACAACGCCGACGACGCCTACGCCAAGGTGGACAAGAACCGCGCCGTGCTGCTGTCGCTGTACAAGAGCTCGACGTCGTCCACCTCGACGGTCTCCAACGCCAGCAGCGCGGCGATGGAAACGATGATGGCCGAAAACGAGGGCCTGCACCTGACGCCCATCATGGACCAGGGCGACTACATCAAGCTTATCGTCAACAGCGTGCTCTCGAACCTTATCGAGGGCGCGATCCTCGCGATCATCGTGCTGGCGCTGTTCCTGAAAGACCTGCGCCCCACCATCGTTGTCGCCATCAGTATGCCGCTGAGCGTGCTGTTTGCCATCGTATGGATGTACTTTACCGGCATCACGTTTAATATTCTGTCCCTGTCCGGCCTGGCGCTGGGCGTCGGCATGCTTGTCGATAACTCGGTCGTTGTCATCGAGAACATCTACCGCCTGCGCGGGCGCGGCGTGCCTGCCCCCCGCGCGTCGGTGCAGGGCGCACGGCAGGTGGCCGGGTCCATCGTGTCCAGTACGCTGACGACCATCTGCGTATTCCTGCCGCTGGTGTTCACCACCGGCATGGTGCGCGAATTGCTCAGCGATATGGCGTGGACGATTACCTTCAGTTTGCTGGCGTCCCTTATCGTGGCGCTGACCGTCGTGCCCTGCGCGGGTTCCACGGTGCTGAAAAAGCAGAAGGATATCAAGCACCCCTGGTTCGACAAGGCGCTGAACGGCTATGAAAAGCTGCTGCGCTTCTGCCTGCGCCGCAAGGCTGTGCCGCTGACGCTGGCAATCGTGCTGCTGGGTGTCTCCATCTGGCGCGTGGCGACGATGGGCGTTGTCATGATCCCGGATATGAGCAGCAACCAGCTGACCGTCACGGTCAACGTGCCCGACGACACCGCCAAGGAGGATGCCTTCACCACGGCGGACAGCGTCATGGACGCCATCATGACGGTGGACGGCGTGGACACCGTGGGCGCAATGTCCGGCAGCCCCAACAGCATGGTCATGATGGCGGGCAGCAGCGCCGCTACCGACAACACGACGTTTACTTACTATGTCCTGCTGGGCGACAAGGCCCCGAAGGCCAAGGTCGTGGAGCAGGAAATCTACGACAAGACGGCCGATCTGAACTGTGAGATCGACGTGAATTCCAACGGCATGATGGATATGAGCGCCCTGTCCGGCTCCGGCATCGAGGTCGATCTCTACGGCAACGACCTGGATGATCTGAGCGCCGCAGGCAAACAGGTCATCGAGGCCATGAACGGCATCGACGGCATCGTCAACCCTACCGATGGCCAGGACGCCAGCGATGCCGAGGTGAACATCACCATCGACAAGGACAAGGCCATGCGCATGGGCCTGACCGTGGCGCAGGTCTACCAGCAGATCGCCGCCAAGCTGACCACCGACACCACCGCCACGACCTTGAAAGCGGGCGGCACCAGCTACACCGTGACCATTGTGGACAAGACCGACACGCCGACGCTGGACGATATCTTCAACATGGAGTTTGAGACGACCACCACCGACGAGGATGGCAACACCGTAAAGGAGACCCACACCCTGGGCGAGTTCGCCACCCGTACCACCACGGCGGGCTACACTGAGATCAGCCGCGAGAACGGCTCCCGTCAGCTGTCTATCACCAGAGACGGCGGAAGGGTACAACACAACGCTGATTTCCCGCGAGCTGGAACCCAAGCTGGCCGAATTGCAGCTGCCCGACGGTGTGACCGCCGAGCTGGCGGGCGAGACGACCCAGGTCACCGAGATGCTGGGTCAGATGGCGAAGATGCTGGCGCTGGCGCTGCTATTCGTCTACTTTGTCATGGTCGCGCAGTTCCAAAGCCTGCTGTCGCCGTTCATCGTTCTGTTCACGATTCCGCTGGCCTTCACCGGCGGTATGCTGGGCCTGATGGCCACCGGCGAGCAGCTGTCGCTCATTTCGCTGATGGGCTTTCTGGTATTGATGGGCGTCGTCGTCAACAACGGTATTGTGTTCGTTGACTACGCCAACCAGCTGCGCATCGGCGGGTTGGAGCGCAGCGATGCCCTTGTCGCTACCGGCCGGACCCGTATGCGCCCGATCCTGATGACGACGCTGACCACCGTGCTTGCCATGGTCACGATGCTGTTCGGCACCGATATGGCCAGCGAGATGAGCACCGGCATGGCTATCGTCATTATTGGCGGTCTGAGCTACGCCACGCTGATGACACTGTTCATCGTGCCTGTGCTGTATGATCTGTTCTACCGCAAGCCGCCGGTGAATATCGACGTCGGTGATGACGGCATGGATGACCTGCCCGACGATGCCGCTGAGTTTGCGGCCGAATTCGCCGCCCGCCGTGCCGCCGTGAATGCGGCCGAAGCGCCCGCCGAGGAAAAGCGCCGCCCGGATCTGAGCCGCGCGGCCCACGCCCCGGCGGAAAACGAGACGCCCAACGAGGAAAAGGAGGCGGACCACGATGCAGAATGACCAGCAAGCCGCCCGCAAGGCCGCCGTGTATGAGGCTGCGCTGCAGCTTATCGGCCAGGGCGTCAGCCCTGCCGCGCTGAAAATACAGCAGCTTGCCGATGCCGCCGGTATCGGCAAGGGCACGGTGTACGAGTATTTTTCCTCCAAAGAGGAAATTTTGCAGGGCTTGGCCGAGTACTGCTTTGCCCGGGAAAACGAGCGTGTCCGTGCCATGTTCGCCGACTGTACGACGCTGGCCGGGCTGGAAGAACGCATTACCGGCTATTTACAGGACATTGCCGCCAGCCGGATGGGCAGCTACAAGATGATTGCCGAGACGCTGGGAATGCCCCGCAGGACGGGTGCTATGCCCGCCTGCATGGCCGAGCTGAAAGAAATCGTAAGTGAACTGCTGGCGCGGCTGCAGGCGGCGGGGGAAATCGCCCCGGAGCTTGGCATGGAGTATTGCTATATGTCGCTGCTTTCCGCCGTTGTAGGCGGCCTGATGGGCCTGTGCTATGCCGCTGACCACGACCGCACCGTGGAAGACCTGATGGATAACCTGCGGCTGATGATACGAAGAACCTTAGGAAAATAAAAACTGCAGCCTTCCCTAAAAACGCCTGTGTACCGCATAGCAAAGTGCGGTGCACAGGCGTTTTGGATTATTTGCGATATTTCGCCAGCGTTTTTATGACCAGCTCGGTTTCCAGGGGCTTGGTCAGGTGCTCGTTCATACCGGCCTCGTAGGCACGGCGGCGGTCCTCGGCAAAGGCGTTGGCAGTCGTAGCTAAAATCGGGATGCGCCCGGCGTCGGGGCGATCCAGCCTGCGAATGGTTCGCGTCGCTGTGTAGCCGTCCATCACCGGCATCATCACATCCATTAAAATCGCGTCAAACTCGCCGGGCCGGGATGCGGCAAAAATGTCCACGGCCTCCTGCCCGTTGCGGGCAGCGGTGACGGTGGCCCCGGCGTTTTCCAATAGGAACTGGGCAATTTCCAGGTTCAGGTCGTTGTCCTCGGCCAGCAGGATGTTCACACCCTGCAAGGTGGCGTCGTCGGCGGGCTTTTCCGTCTCGGGCTGGGGCGCGGCGCTGGGGTCGATTTCCAGCGGCAGCGTGATGTAGTAGGTCGTACCGACGCCCTGTCGGCTCTCAAACGTGATGGTGCCGCCCATCTTGTCCGCCAGGCTCTTGGCGATGGGCATACCCAGCCCGGTGCCGCCGTAGGTCGAGCGGGCGTCCAGAACCTCCTGGGTGAACGGCTCAAAGATGTGCTTCTGGAATTCCTCGCTCATGCCGATGCCGGTGTCGGCGCAGGTGAACTTGACCCAGGCGGTCTTGCCGTCGCAGCGTTCCTCCCGCAGGGTCATAGTGATGGTGCCGTTGTCCTTGTTGTACTTGACGGCGTTGCTCATAATGTTCATCATCAGCCGCTTTACGTGGATCGGGCTGCCGATGAGATCGGGGTGGGGCAGGTCGATGTCGTCGCAGAGTATGCGGATGCCGCGCCCGGCGGCCTGCTTTTCCAGCACATCCTGCAACCCGGTCAGCAGCTTGACCATGTTGAAAGGCCGGTGTTCGAGCACGACCTCACCGGATTCCAGCTTGCCCATGTCCAAAACTTCATTGACGAGCTCCAGCAAAAAGCCCGAGGCGTCCCAGATTTTGCGGCGGCACTCGGCCTGTTTGGTCATATCGTCGGCGTAGTGGTCGCCAATCTCCACCATGCCCCGGATGCCGTTGATGGGCGTGCGGATGTCATGGCTCATCCGCTGCAAGAACTCGGTCTTGGCAACGTTGGCGGCCTCAGCCTTGCGGGCGGCCTTTTCCAGCGATTTCTGGTAGGCTTTCTCCTGCAGGAGCTTTTCCTCCTGATAGGAGTGCATCGTGCGGCGGCGCACCAGTTCAATCAAAAGAATAATGAGGGTGTAGGAAATCACTACAAAGATGATGTTCTTGGGCGTTGTGGTAAAGACGGCGGCCTCCGGCAAAAAGGCGTAGACGTAGCAGTCGCGGCCCTTCTCGGTGTAGCCGAAGTAGCCGCTGGTGCCCATGCCGGTGTCACGTACATAGACCATCCTGTCATAGACGCCGCGCTGCTTGATGAGCTGCAGCGGTGCGACCTCGTCGGTGGAAAGCCCCAGCAGGCTTTCATCGTTGGCGGCAATGATTTTATTGCCGCTGGCCACGGCCAGCGTGCCGTCCGTAGCGATATGGAAGCCGGAAACCAAATGCTGGTACGACAATTTGTAAGTGTGGACGTACTCGGCGGGGGTGTGGTAGAACGCAACAACGATGCAGTCGGCCCCCTCACGGGCCGAGGCGGCAATATCCAAAAAGGAGTCATCCCCGCAGGCGAGGCGCACAGCGTAGGTCTTTTTCGGGTGGTCGGCCACATCCAAAAGGGAATCGGTCGTCAGCACCTTGTTCAACAGGGGCAGCAGGGCCTCCTCCTTGCAGTAGCTTTTGGTGATCTGTCCATCCCGGGAGAGAAGCAGCAGCCCGGTCAGGTAGTGGTTCTCGACGAAGTGCGGTAAGACGTCCTCTGCAGCGGGGTAAAGGTCGTCGGGCTTTTCGGTGAGGTACCAGATATCCCGGGCGCACTGCTGGGCGCTTTCGGTCACGCGCAGCAGGCTCTTGGCCTCGGATGCCAGATTCAGGCTGCTGTAATCGGCACACTGTTCCTTGATGTAATCCACGCGGGTGGACAGCGCATCCTCGGCTGTGGCGATGTCGGTGTTGGCCGAGTAAAAAGAGATGGAGACGAGCAGCAGCACCCCGATCAGCACGGACAGCAGCCAGAACCCATTGAGACGGGGCAGACGTTTAGCGGCCATAGTCCACCTCCAGATATTTGTCCGGGTCGGGCAGGTACTTAGCCAGGATGGCCCGGGTCGTGCCGTCGGTGCGCATATCGGCCAGGGCAGCGTTCAGCGCGGTATCCAGCCCGCGGTCATCGTTCAGGGCAAAGGCCACGCCCAGCCCCACCACCTGCAAAGGCTCGTCCAGGATGCGGTACTCGATGCCGAAATCCGACATGAACTGCAAAATCGAGGTCTCATGGGCGGCCACAGCGTCGGCGTAGCCCTTGCTCAGATAGGCGTAGATCAGCTCGCGTTTCTGCATCGAGAGCAGGGCGCGGATCTCGGGGATGCGGGGATCGCCGCCATCCAGAAACAGCGCTTCCGGCTTGGTGGTGGCCTGCACGGCGACGGTCTTGCCCGCCAGGTCGGCCAGGGTCTCAATATCACTGCCCGGCATGACGGCCACGACCTGGCGGCTGACCATGTACGGCCCGGCCCAGCGGTACTCATCCTCGCGCCCGTCGATGGAAAAGCTGCCCCACAGGCAGTCGACGGTGCCATTCTCTACCAACTCTTTTTTGTCGACCCAGTCGATGGTGACGAACTGCGCCTTGTAGCCCATGCGGCGGAATGCCTCGGTGGCAAGCTCCACATCGATGCCGGTGGGTTGGCCGTCGGCGCTCAGGTAGTTGAAGGGCGGGTAGCTGTCACTGCCGATGACGATGGTGGGCAGGTCAGCATCCGGGTCGGCTGTGGCGGCCCGCGCGGCGCAGCCCGCCAGCAGGCAGACGGCCAGGCAGAGCACGGCCAGCAAAAACAGCAGTCTGGGGCGGTGGTGCTTCATACGCAAATATCCTCTATATTGGTTGGAATATTACAGAGAGTAACACTTTGGGAAAATAATATTTATTGTAGCATCGGATGCCGATACAGTCAAGAAAGGCAGCTGCATGATTTGACAAAAAATAGAAGAAACTTTGCGGCGGCCAGGGGACTGGCCGCCCTGCAACCTTTGCAAACCACATCATACCAGGATATGCGTCGCCTGTGCCGATCAGCCGCGTTTGTTTCGGCAAAACAGTTGCCCCGGTGCGGGTGTGATGTTATAATAGCAATAACAATGTAAAATTTTGCCATCACAGCGGAAAGGAGCGGAAGATGAACAACGTCACACGCAGCATTTTCCGCGCCATCCATGAGGGCAAGTGGCTCAGCATCGAGTACAAAAACCAGCAGACCCAGCAGACAAAATACTGGGTCGCCGTCAAGGGGCTGAACCCCCGCACCCGCACGCTGACGGTGGACGGCCTGCACCTGAAACTGCTGACCGTCCAGGATCTGACCATCCACATTGACCGCATCCAGGCAGCCGAAGTTGTGGACGGCTCCTGGTGCCCGGTGAATGAGCCCCTCGTTGCCGATATCCGGGATAATCCCGGCAAATACACAGCGCTGTTCGCAAACTCGGCCAATCTGCGGGTGCTGGACTACCTGGCCGCCTGCAACCGGCTGGATGCCACGCCCTACCAGACCAATTACAGCCTCGTCCACGCCATCGACGCGGATCGCTTTGACGAGGGGGCCGAGGACACCATCGAGCTGGGGGACGACCAGTTCCGGGAGCTGGTGCAGCGGTTCCAGCGCCGGGTGGATGACCGCAGGCAGAACGCCGCCCGGCCCAGTCTGCCGCAGCTGGGGCTGAACCTTATCAGCATAAACACCAACAAAGGGCTGTATGTGCTGGCTTACCGCCCGCTGCGGCTGGATGTGCGCCGCCGCACGCTGCGGGCCGACGCCGACCCGGTCATCTGCCGGGAGTTCACCATCAACGGCGCAAAGCTGAGCATCCACCAATTTCTTGACGCCGACGACCACGCGCTGCTGGACGACTTTTACAAAAATCAGGAGACCATCAAGGATCGTATCACCCGGGGCAACCCGCAGGTGCGCGGCGTGGACGATATGCCCTACCTGATCGCCATTGGGCGCGACTGCCCGGTGGATTTGGAGCACGAGTACCGCGGCATCCTCAATATGTTCGAGGATCCCTCCGGCGAGACAGCCACCGCACCGCTGCGGGCCTTCTTCGGCGAGATGACCGCCAAGCACCAACGTCGCAAATCCTACCCGCTGGCGCTGCTGAACAACAAGGTCAACCTGGACCAGCTGCTTGCCATCAACAATGCCATGCGCTATCCCCTGGCCTATGTGCAGGGGCCGCCGGGCACTGGCAAGACCAACACCATCGTCAACACGCTGACTACGGCGTTTTTCAACGAGCGCACGGTGCTTTTTGCCAGTTACAACAATCACCCGATTGACGGTGTGGTGGAAAAATTGCAGCAGATCGACTACCACGGCCATACGGTGCCCTTCCCGATTTTACGGCTTGGCAACGCCGAAAAGACCGCCGAAGCGCTGCGGACCATCGCCAAATTGTATGACCAGTGTATCCAGCTCCCGGTGCCGGAAAAGCTGCTGGACAAAAACCACGCCGACCGCACAGCCCGCGCCAAACAGCTGACCGAGCTGCTGGAACGCTATGAGCGGGTGCTTGACCTGCGGGAGCGCAAGGAGACCATCGAGCGCCTGCTGGAAGCCCGCAGCCAGATGAACTTCCGCTTTGAGCTGGAGGCCGGGCAGCTGCCCCAGGTCAACCGCGAGCTGGCCGCCTACGGCGATATTGACACTGCCGACGCCATGGCCCTGCTGGACCGCAACGAGGGCGAACTTTTGCGCTACCTCTACTACACGTCGGTGCAGTACATCCGCCGCCTGGCCGAACCGAAATATGAGGATTTGATGGAGATTGTCCGCAGCGCCGACAACGATAAGGAGAAGGCAGCGGCTTTTAATAAATATCTCTCCGAGCCGGAAAATCTGAAAAAGCTGCTGCGCGTTTTCCCCATCGTGGCAACGACCTGCATCTCCGCCCACCGCCTAGGCGACCCCGAGCCGAGCTTTGATATGGTCATCATGGACGAAGCCAGCCAGTGCAACACGGCCATGTCGCTGGTGCCGATTCTGCGCGGCCGGTCGCTGATGCTTGTCGGCGACCCGCAGCAGCTTTCCCCGGTTATTCTGCTGGACCCCGCTGACAACAAGGCTCTGCGCCGCAAGTACAGCGTGACCGAGGAATACGACTACATCGAAAACTCGATTTACAAGTGTTTCCTGGCCTGCGATGCCGTCAGCGACGAGACGCTGTTAAGCTACCACTACCGGTGCAGCCCGCGCATCATTGAGTTCAACAACCGCAAATACTACAACCACAAGCTGCACATTGCCAGCCAGGAGCACAACCCCGAGCCGCTGGTCTATGTGGATGTGCCCGACAACACCACCGACGAGCGCAACACTGCCCCGCAGGAGGTGCGCCGCATCGAGGCATACCTGACCGCGCACCCGGACAAGCAGGTGGGCATCATCACGCCGTTTGCGCGGCAGCGTGCCGCCATTGAGGCGATGCTGCGGGCCAACCACTACGACAACGCCAGCTGCGGCACAGTACACGCGTTCCAGGGCGACGAGAAGGATGTGGTCATCTTCTCACTGGCACTGACCGACCAGACCCGGGAAAAGACCTACGCCTGGCTGAAAACCAACAAGGAGCTTATCAACGTGGCGACCTCCCGCGCGCGGGACCAGCTTGTCATCCTGTCCAGCCAGAAGGAACTGGACCGCCTGCACGCGGGCGCGGTGGATGATGATATCTACGAGTTGGTGCAGTACGTGCGCACCAACGGCGTGTCTGACGTGACCGAGAAGCCCGCCGCCAGCCGGGCGCTGGGCATCAAGCCGTACAGCACCAGGACCGAGGACGCCTTTTTGGAGAACCTGAACCACGCGCTGGACAACGCTTTCCTGGACGGCAGCCGCTGCACCGTGCGCAAGGAAGTCCCCATTGCCCAGGTGTTTGAGAATAACCCCAGCTACACCGATCTGTTTTACACCGGGCGGTTTGATTTTGTCGTCTACCAGCGGGAGGGCCGCCGCCTGATGCCGATTCTGGTCATTGAGCTGGACGGCCGTGAGCACCGCGACGACCCCGCCGTTCAGCGCCGTGACCGCAAGAAGGAGCAGATCTGCCGTGAGCACGGGTTTGAACTGATCCGCGTGGAGAACAGTTATGCGAGACGGTATAATTATATTAAAAGTATTTTGATAAATTACTTCAGGAAAGTGTCGTAACGCCCGCCCCCAGCCCTGCACAAAAAAGACCTGCATCCCATCAGGACGCAGGTCTTTTTTTGCCGCGGCTTACCGCCAATGAAATGTGACCATGCCGTACACATAAATAAACGCAATGGCACAGGGCACAAAATACCGGAACACAGGTTTCATCCAGGGCTGCACTTTCAGCCCTTTGCCGGTGTTGGCCTCGTTTACAAAATTCTCCCAGCCCCAGCCGAGGCGGTTGCAGCAGAAGAGAGCTAAAACCAGCGTTCCCAGCGGCAGAACGTTGTTGCTGACGATGAAATCCCAGAAGTCCAGCCACGCGCTGCCCGGCGCAAAAGGCTGGAAGTGCAGTACGCTGTACCCCAGCGCTGTCGTCAGCGCCAACAGAAAGATGCCCGCGCCGCAGACCACACAGCCTTTCGGGCGTGTCCAGCCGGTCAGCTCGCGCACCATGGCCAGGATGTTCTCGCAGACGCCCAGCACGGTGGACAGCGCCGCAAACACCATGAACAGAAAGAACAGTGCGCCCCACCAGCGGCCCCCGGCCATGTTGTTGAAAACACCGGCCATCGTGTCAAACAGCAGGCTTGGCCCGGCAGTGACTTCCAGCCCGTAGGTGAAGCAGGCCGGGAAGATGATGATGCCCGCCAGCACCGCCACAAAGGTGTCCAGCGCGATGATGTGCAGCGACTCGCCCATGAGGGAGCGCTCCTTGCCGATGTAGCTGCCGAAGATTGCCATGCCGCCCATGCCGACGGACAGTGAAAAAAACGCCTGGTTCATGGCCGCCACGATGACGCTGCCGTCGATTTTGGAAAAATCCGGCACAAGGTAGAACCGCAGCCCCTCGGCGGCTCCGGCAAAGGTCAGGCTGTGGATGGCCAGCACCAGCATCAGCACCAGCAGCGCTGTCATCATGTACTTAGTCACGCGTTCCAACCCGCCCTGCAAGTTGAAGCTGAGCAGTACGAACGCCGCCACGACCACCGCAAACAGATAGGTCACGTTGACTTTCGGGTCGGCGAGCATCTGCGCAAAGCCGAAATCGGCGTTGTCCCCAGTCAGGAATTTGACAAAATAGTACAAAATCCAGCCGGTGACGACCGTGTAAAACGCCATGATGGCAATGTTGCCGATGAGGCTGACGACGCCGAACACGCCCCACTTATGGCCGGGCTTTTCCAGGCGCTGGTACATGGTAACGGGGCTGGCCTGGGCGGCGCGGCCCACGGCAAACTCCATGACCATGACGGGCAGGCCCAGCACCAGCAGGCAGAGGATGTAGAGCAGCATAAAGCTGCCGCCGCCATTCTGGCCGCACATCCAGGGGAATTTCCACACATTGCCGCAGCCAATGGCGCAGCCGGCTGACAGCATGATGAAGCCAAGCCGGCTTCCGAGCCGTTCACGATTCTTCATAAACTTATATTGTTTTCTCCCATTTTTATTTGTGCTGCCGCGCGGGAAAAGGCAGCGGCCCGCACGGCAGCATAGATAACCGCTACCATATTAAATCCATATTAGCTTACCACACTGCCATGCCAACTGCAAGCGATTTAAAGTTGTAAACCGACAAAATACAAAAACGCGCCCCGCGGCCATCCGTTCTTTGCCCAAAGCCGATGCCGCGCAGGTGCCCATTGTTGCCATGACGGCCAACGCCTTTGCCAAGGATGTGCAGCCGGCCAAAACCGCCGGTATGAACGAGCATGCCGCCAAGCCGCTGGATATGAAACGCTTGTGTGAGATTTTGCACCGGCGGCTGTAAGGACGCCCAGGAAGGCCGAAAAAATTCGGCAGAACATACAAACAGCACCTTGCGCTTTTGGATGCAATGTGATACAATAAGCCGGAAACTGAATATAAAACAGCAGGTGCCTTTCATTGTTTGCCGGGCGGCTGAGCCTTCCGGCGCTCTGGAAAGGGTAAAAGGGAAGCGGGTGCAAATCCCGCACGATCTCGTCACTGTGATAAGGGAGCCTGCCGCCAGGGTGCATTTGCACCGGTCACTGAGCATTGCTTGGGAAGGCGGCGGCAGGCGTTGAGCTTTCAGCCAGGAAACCTGCCCGCTGTTGGTACGGGAGCATTGCTCCAGATCACGAGGAATTGGTTGTACCTGAAAAGCTCATGGAAAATCCGGGGGTCTTTTTGCGTTGCCGTTCTGCACACAGAAAGACCCTCGTTTTTTTGTGGCAGTTTTGTCTGCAAAGCTGCTGCGCCTGGGTTTTGTTTCCTGTACCTGTTTTTCAGCAAATGGATTTACCATAGGAGAAAGGAAGCAAAACACATGAAACACAACAACCTGAAAAAGCCCGCTGCCGTGCTGACCGCACTGGCTCTGGCCGCCGCCCTGCTGGCTGGCTGTGGTGCGCCATCTGACAGCATGGCTGCCAGCAGTGCCCCCGCCGAAAGCGAGGCTGTAAGCACCGAAGCACCCGCTGAAAGCGCAGACGAGGGAGATGCAGACGAAGTGGCCGCAAAGAAATGTGCAGACCTGATCGATGCCATCTATGTGCAGGAGCGCACCGATGACACCGACGCCCAGTGCGAAGCTGCCAAGCAGGCATGGGACACCCTGACCGATACCCAGAAAGAGCTGGTGGAAGGCGAGAACGCTGACCCCGACTACTTTGGCCGCAATACCGGCGATGCCAACCTGGACGATTCCCGCAATGGGGATGAGATCGGCGAAAACGAACTGCTGGTCGTCAGCTTTGGCACCTCCTTCAACAGCAGCCGCGTGGCAGATATCAAGGGCATCGAGGATGCCCTGCAGGCTGCTTACCCGGATTGGTCCGTCCGCCGCGCTTTCACCGCACAGATCATCATCAACCATGTGCAGGCCCGCGATGGCGAGAAAATCGATAACATGAAGCAGGCTCTGGACCGCGCTGTTGCCAACGGCGTTAAGAACCTGGTTGTTCAGCCTACCCACCTGATGCACGGCGCTGAGTACGACGAAATGTGCGAAGCTGTGAACGAGTACGCGGATAAGTTCGAAAGCGTTGCCATTGCTGAGCCCCTGCTGGGCGAAGTTGGCGCTGACGCTACCGAAATCAACGCTGATAAGGAAGCTGTTGCCACTGCCATCACCACCGAGGCTGTTGCCGCCGCTGGTTATGATGACGCCGCCGCTGCTGCCGCCGATGGCACTGCTTTTGTGTTCATGGGCCACGGCACTTCCCACACCGCAAAGATCAGCTACAGCCAGATGCAGATGACCATGCAGACCCTGGGCTATGACAATGTGTTCATTGGCACCGTTGAGGGCGAGCCGGAAGAGACCGCCTGCGAGGCTGTGATCGAAAAGATCAAGGAAGCCGGTTACACCAAGGTTGTCCTGCGCCCCCTGATGGTGGTTGCCGGTGACCATGCCAACAACGATATGGCTGGCGATGACGCAGATTCCTGGCTGAGCCAGTTCAAGGCCGCCGGCTGCTTTGACAGCGTAGATACCCAGATTGCCGGTCTGGGCGAAATTGCTGATGTGCAGCAGATCTACATTGACCATACCAAGGCCGCTATTGATTCCCTGAATGGCTGATTTATGATGCATACTGCCCGGAAGGATCAACGTCTTTTCGGGCAGCTTTTGTTTTGTGCGGACCGGGGGAAACGCTGTGCGCCAAAATGGGGCTGCGCTGCGGCTGTGCCACGTCCCCACGCATTTCTTTGAATCTTTAGCCCCTCTCGCCAAACCATGCAGTGCCCCCGCCAACCTAAGGCAACACTCTTCCGGGTTGGCAATACACGGGGCAAATGACCGCGGGCGGGCAATGCTCGCCCCTGCGACGTAATTTTCTGTTATCCTTTCTTATTATATTTTATTCTATCATTTCAATTTTTTACAATGCGAGGTAACACCCAATGAAACAAAATCGTGTAATTTCCGGCGCTGTGGCCGCCCTGGTGCTGGCCGCTCTGCTGGCTGGCTGCGGCTCCACCGCAACCGGCGCTTCTTCCGCTGACTCTACCCCCGCTGCCACCGAGGCTGCCGGCAGTGAAGCCACCGCCCCCACCGCAGAACCCCAGACCGAAGCTGCTCTGCCGGACGGCGTGTATACCGCCGAATTTGAAACCGACAGCAGTATGGTGCACGCCAACGAAGCCTGCGATGGCAAGGGCACCCTGACTGTCGCCGATGGCAAAATGACCTTCCATGTCAGCCTGGCATCGAAAAAGATCGTCAACCTGTACCTGGGCACTGCCGAGGACGCCCCCAGCCACGAAAGCGACTGGTTGCAGCCCACCACCGATACTGTGACCTATTCCGACGGCACCAGCGATGAAGTGTACGGCTATGATATTCCGCTGGACGCTGTGGATACCGACTTCCAGCTGGCCATTTTGGGCACCAAGGGCACCTGGTACGACCATACCGTCAGCGTGCGCAACACGGGCAGAGAAACCCTGCGCTTCGGTCTGGGCTTTCACCCCGGCTTCACCCTGCCGTTTGACGATAAGCATACCGACGCGGATTACGACATCCTGTTTGACACGGTGGAATCCCCGCTGTGCCTGAATACCGCGCCAAACGGCCTCATCGGCGCGGCGCCGGATTACTATCTCGGCCGCAACATCACCCGCATTCCGCTCAGCGCCGAGCTGTTCGCGCGCGACAGCCACTGCATGGTGAACCTCAAATCGCAATCCCTCTGCGTGCTGGAGCGCGACACGGGCCGCCGCATTCGCGTAAACATTGCGGATTTCCCGTATACGCTGATCTGGTCCACGCCGCAGAAGCCCATGCGCTTTATCTGCGTCGAGCCGTGGCACAGCATCCCCGGCGAGGATGACGGCCCCATCGAGTGGGAGCAGAAGCCCTGCGCCGCCAGCCTTGAAGCGGGCGAAAGCTGGCAGACCACGCTGGATATGGCGTTTGAACGGTAAGCGGCGGTCTGAGGCCGCCCGCACTTCCGCCAAAATCCGACAACTTCCATCGTATTGCACATACAGACGATTTTTGTGCAGTTTTCCACGCGTCAAAAAAGAGGCCGCCCGGCCTCTTTTCGTTTATCCGTTTACTGGCGTTATTCCGCGAACCCCGTCATGCCCTGCAATCCCTTCACCTTCACGCTGAACGCGCCGCCTCTGGCGGAAAGCGTCTGCCCATCGTCGGTGACGAGCGTCTTTGCGCCGCAAACGTCTTCCGCCGTCAGGTAAACGACGACTTCCTTCGCGCTGCGGTTGATGAGCGTGACGGCACAGGCGTTTTCGGCCTGGCTGCCGAATGCGTCCCGTCCGCTTTCGTTTTTACGAATTACGCCGAGCACCTCAGCGCAGGGCGCAAGATAGACGCATTCGCCGGTTCTGAGCACGGGATGCGCGTTCCGCATGGCGGTCATCGCCTGATAGCGGGCGAGCATCTGAGCGTCCTCGTGCCCCCACGGATAGGTGCGGCGGCAGAA
>OMGY01002052.1_pt1 | contig 16117 bp, 10 predicted proteins | sample 1674461 | NCBI WGS metagenome assembly OMGY01 (sample SAMN05578579, study PRJEB25193) | human gut metagenome | biome: Human Microbiome; feature: human-associated habitat; material: feces | host: Homo sapiens | place: USA:Birmingham
ACCTATTTCCAATTTAGGAACGCATTATTTATCGTCCTACTAAAGTATAGCCCTCCGGTGTAAGTTCCACTGCCGTAATGGTTTCTCCGAAAGTGGAAGCCCAGGCATCAAAGTGCTGCAACCCATTTTTCACAAGCGTGTTGTACTGCAAATATCGCTGTATCGTATAGAGTTCCACCATACTGTTTGAGATAGGTGTACCCGTTGCGAACACGGTTCCTCGCCCTCCGGTAATCTCGTCAAGGTAACGGCACTTCATAAAGAGGTCGGAAGATTTCTGTGCTTCCGTCTGTGCGATACCGCCCACATTACGCATTTTTGTATAAAGATAAAGGTTCTTGTAATAATGGCTTTCATCAACAAAAAGCCTGTCTACACCAAGTTCCTCAAAGGTTACAACATCATCTTTTTTCGTCTGGTCATTGAGTTTATCAAGTTTCTGCCTGATAGATTTCTTTGACTTTTCAAGCTGCTTTATGGAGAAGTTTTCCCCTCGGTTTCGCTTGAGTTCCGCAATTCCTCCGGTTATCTCCTCAAGCTGCTGTTCTAAGATTGCCCTCTGTCTTTCAATGGACATCGGGATTTTCTCAAACTGTGAATGCCCGATGATAACTGCGTCATAATCTCCGGTTGCAATCCTGCCGCAGAACTTTTTACGGTTCTTGGTTTCAAAATCTTTCTTTGTTGCGACAAGGATATTCGCCGCCGGATAGAGCTGCAAATACTCAGCCGCCCATTGTTCGGTCAAGTGATTTGGTACAACAAACAGTGACTTATTACAAAGCCCAAGCCTTTTCGACTCCTGTGCTGCCGCTACCATTTCAAAAGTTTTTCCTGCTCCGACTGCGTGTGCAAGAAGTGTATTTCCTCCGTAAAGGATATGAGCAACCGCATTTTTCTGATGTTCCCTGAGTTCAATTTCAGGATTCATACCATTGAAGATGATATGACTTCCATCATACTCACGAGGTCTGACGCTATTGAATTTCTCATTGTAGGATTTGCAAAGCCTTTCCCTTCGTTCAGGGTCAGACCATATCCAGTCCTGAAATTCCTGCTTAATCATTTCCTGCTTCGACTGAGCAATCGCTGTTTCCTTTTTATTCAGGACAGCCTTTTTCTTTCCCTCATCATCTTCGATATAATCAAAGATACGCACATCTTTTAAGTTCAGCGTTTCCTCGATAATCTTATAGGCATTGATGCGGGAAGTTCCGTAAGTGTTATATGCCCTTACATTTCCTTTGTCGTAAGATTTGCCCTCAATATTCCACTCACTCGTAAATGGAGAGAAGTGAACTTTGATATTCCACTGTGCATAGCGTGGTGTTTCAAGCAAATGAAAGATAAACTCCTGCACATCGTCCGGTGGCAGCCAAGTTGCACCAAGTCGCACGGAAATTTCACTTGCAGTCAGGTCTTTCGGCTGCACCTTTTGAAGTGCTTCTACATTGACCTTATAATCTTCCGGATAGAGTTCTGCCGAGTTCTTTGCAATCATCAGCTTCTCCCTGACATTACCGGAAAGGTATTCTTCAGCCATCAGATACTTCGGTTCGTAAGAATTTCCATACTCATAAAGCGGGTTTAGGAAGATAACACCCTTTAAGTCCTCAAAGATTTCATTCTCCGATTTACCGGAAAGCTCCATCATATAGTCCATATCAATCGTGGCTTTTTCTCCAAGAGATACTGCCAATGCTTCGCTTGCCGTATCAACAGAAGTAACCAGAGTATGCGGCTTAATTGTCCTCTTAGAAAACATATCAGCCTTACGCTCCAGTTCTCCGTCCTCTCCGATTATCTCCAATGCGGAAAGCAAAGAGAACGAACTGTCCTGCGAGAAAGCAGAAGTATTTGCACGGCTGTTAATGAGTCCGTACTTACCTGAAAAGGTATCATAAAGTCTGTTTAATCGCTCCTGCTCCGCTTTGATTTCGCTGTCAGGGTAATCTTCTGTCTGCAATTCAATCAGCATTCTGACGGAATTTCTAATAGCAATCATACCCTTAATTCGGTTCTCTGCGGTTGCCGATACCTCCACCGGAGTCATACGGGAATTTTCACGATAGTAGATTTTATCGTCCACTACCGTATAGGAAAAGTTTCTCACTGTTGGGTCTGCCGGAATAGAATTATCTTCCTCCTCCAGTTCTTCCTCGGTTTCATATTCCGTGATTTCTCCGTGAATGTTTGCTACCGCTTCATCAAGCTGTGCTGCAAGGTCTGCATTTTCATACGGTACACAAGTTGCTTCCATACCGAAACGCCCCGATACCATTTTCATTTCTCCAAGTATCATTTCGGGGTGCTGCACAAAATAAGAGTTCATCTTAATTCCGTTCTCATCGGTATCAAGATGAACCCAATCCGGCTCAATATCTATCAGTCTGTCACGCTTTTGCAGGATAAGAATATCCGAAACGACTTCCGTTCCTGCATTACCCTTAAAGGTATTATTCGGCAATCGGATTGCTCCAAGAAGCTCTGCTCTCTGTGCAATATACTTTCGTACTGCTAAAGTTTCCTTATCCATTGTGCCTTTGCTCGTTACAAGAGCCATCACACCGCCGGGTCTTAACTTATCAAGGGACTTGGCAAAAAAGTAATCGTGTATCAGGAACTTATGCTTGTCGTACCTTTTATCCGATACCTTGAAATCTCCAAAAGGCACATTTCCGACAACGCCATCAAAGAAACTGTCCGGCAGATTGGTTTCTTCAAATCCCTGTGCCGCAATGGTTGTTTTCTGATAAAGCTGCTGTGCAATCCCTGCGGAAATCGTATCAAGCTCCACACCGTAAATCTTACTGTTCTGCATTGCGTCCGGCAGCATACCAATGAAATTGCCGATACCGCAGGACGGCTCTAACAAGTTGCCTTCCTTAAAGCCCATCTGCTCCATTGCCTTATAAATAGCTGTGATAACTTCAGGCGGCGTGTAGAACGCAGTCAATGTGCTTTCTCTTGCCGAAGCATATTCCTCCGGTGTTAATACCGAAGAAAGTTCCAGATATTCAGTTGCCCACGCTGAATTATTTTCATCAAAGGCTTCTGAAAGTCCACCCCAACCGACATACTTTGATAAAACAATCTGTTCTTCAGGAGTGGCAAATCTGTTTTCTTCCTGACATTTTTTAAGAAGCTGTATCGCCATAATATTTCTGCGGAAGCGTTCCTTTTTACCAACCGTTTCAACCTCATTTTCTCTGAGATTAAAGGTGTGGCGTTCTGCCATAGGCACATCAGGATGCAGGTCAAATCCTTTGACTTTTTTCTTCTGCTCCCAAGCGGGGACTACCGGCTCAGGCTCTTTATCATAACCGTTTCCTATGCGATACCCCTGATGATACATCTCATCATAGCTGTCAAAACCTGACTGCGAAGCTACTATCTCTCGATAATCTTCAATTGGCATACTGCCCATATTGGTCTGAACTTCTTCCGTTTCATTTCTTTCTTCGGCAGGTTCTTCCTTTACAATCAAATGCTCATTCATCGGATTCTCTCGCACTTTTCTGTCAAACTCTGTGCGTGAAAATTCCTTATTGAACAGTGGCATATCATAGTCATAGAGCATTACTCTCTCATCATCAACAGATAAGATTTCATACTCAGAAGCACCGATATACACCTTATCGCCAAGATGATATTCATATTCCACATCTTGCGGCTGTTCTGCTTCTTCAGGTTCTTTTTCGGTTGGTTCGACCTCCTGCTCCGGTGGTGCATTAGAGAGTATCTCACGATTTCTTTTCATTTCCTCGATTTTGGCTCTGCGTTCCTCTTGGCTTTCAAGCCACTGAGGATAGCGTTCTTTTTCCTTTGGATTTAAGTACCTGTCTGTTCGGATAAGTTCCCCGATACGTTTCTCCACCTGCGACCACGAAAGCATGATATGCGGCTTCTCTTTACCGATACCTTTCGTAATCGTAATACCTTTTCCGTCGTGGCTCTCATCAATGCCTGCCCCGATTATGACGGGATAAGAACCGCCCCAACCGTATTCATTTTTCAAGAAGTCGGCATTTTCTTTTGCAGAAAGGCTTTTTTCAAACTGTTCATAGATACGCATTTTCCCCTCAGAAAATCCGCTTCCATTTGCAAGAACAGCGTCGATAATCTCCTGAGAAAAAGTAAAGGCAGAGGTTTTCTTTTCCTCTGCCTGACCGTCTAATATAAATGTCATCTGACCGTCCATTGACGGTAATGGTTTTATGCTGTCACTTAATTCTCCCAGTAATCGCATAGCTTCAAAATGTCGGGCAATAACAGCCCAATCATAAAAGCTCTGTGCGGTTCTGCTGTCATATTTTCCCTCCCACAAATGCAGAACATTTTCAAAAGTCTTGTATCCTACTGTCCTGCCGTCCTCTAAAGTAAGTTCGGTATAATCATTATTGAAAATACTCTTTATATACTCTGTACGGTCTTTATTATCTGGATTGCGTTCATAATAATCTTTGATTTCTTCCAGACTTGCCGACAAATGTGGTGTCGTTCTGAGAATTTCATTGATTACCTCATCACGTCCAAAGAACGGAAGGCTTTTATCCTCGTGCGTTCTGTCGTAATACTCTAAGCGAATATCACTTCCGCTTTCACGATTTCCTGTGCCGAGCTGCGAAGGGAGTTCATCAGACGAACCCATTTCATCATATCCTCTGCTTTCATCTGTTCGGTCACTCCCTCTTTCTGTGCCATCTGGTTCAGGATTGTTTCCTCCATCTTGCTGGCTCTCTGTTCCACTTCCGCCAAGTGCTGTGTCAGTTCGCCCCTCGTCAGGAGATTGTAGTAAAGGACTCTGTGATGTTCCTTCAGAAACTTTCTCCTCATCTGAGCGTATCTGCCCAAGGTCACTTCCGGCTGTTGTGGAAGTTTCAGGTTCGGAAGGCTGTAATCGCCCACCATTGTGTAGGTCAGTTCGTTCATTGTCCAAACTCCTTTCGTCGTTATTTTCAACCTTATTGTATTCATTTCTGTCCTGACCGACAATTATGCGATTTTGACGGTTAAGTGCGGTAATTGTTTTAGATACTTCCGTCAATCCCATTTCTGCAATATCACTGGTAGCAAAGCCAAGTGCATTGAGTGTTTCCTGCGTATTGAAGTTGGTAACATCTCTGAAATCATCAAGTTCAAAATAACCGTCCGTATCAACACCAAGCCTTGACATCATCATATATGCCACACTATTTGCTACGACATTTTTATAAATGGAAGCCACAATATCATTGTCTACTTCCTCAAGGAAACTGCCATCGGTTGCATAGTAAAGGTCTTGCAGATAATCAGGGATATTATCCTCTGCCGCATTTCTTGCTGCTCCCATAATTGCTTCGGCAAGACTGCTCTTATTCTCAATCTCTCCGAAAGTGCTTTCCAATGTTTCAATCACATCAGCTTCGTATTCCTGACGCATATCCCAAATTGGAACTGTTCTTGAATATCTGCTTTCGTGGGTGTCTGAAATATCAAAGTAATGCGTCAGTCTTTGCCTTGTACGGTTCTCATCAGCAAAAACAGCAATACCTCTTGCACCTCGGTTGACCCATCTGCCAAAAATTCTGTTCCACTGCTCTATCTCAAGAACCGCTGTTGCATCAGGTCGCTGTGCATATACAAGAAGCTGTTCGTCATAGCGTAACTTATAATTTCGGCAAGCCGAAGCCAAGAATGACTGCCAGTTCTGAGGATTCGATACAACCGTTTTGCAGGTGCGGTTGTAAAGCTCAGAAATAAGGTCATATTTTCGTGCCATTACCCTTGCACCTCCTTATCGTTTCTTATCTCTGCTCCTGCATAGCAGGCTCTTTCTTCTCATTGTTACTTTTTACTGTTTCATCAGAACCTCCGCCCAAATACGAAAAGAGTTTACCGGACTTTGTATTCTTCTGAAGCTCCATAATCACACCCATATCAGGAATCGTGATATTCGGGATTTTCAGGATTGCTTCCATATCAAGCTGCTGCAACTTTTTCTCCGTATCACAACCGGAGTCAAAGAGTTTATTCAGCACCTTGACCTTATTCTGAAAAGTTGCTTTGTCTTTCACGAAAATACCTCCTTAGCTAATGTTGATTACAATAGAAATACTGCCGCTCTGCTCTTCTTTCTGCGGATTACGTGAATACTCAGGAAAAAGGGACTGTACTCTCTGCCTTGCCCTGCGTATGGTTTCAAAACAAGGAAGTCCGTATGCTCGGTAATTAAATACAATATCCTCAAGCGGAAGATTTCCGGCAGGTATATATCCGTATTGGTTGTAATAATGCAGAATGAGAAGCATATCATCATACCTCGACATCGGGCATTCCTTTAAGATTTCAAGCACTCGGCTCTCCACCGTTTTCTGTTGTTTCATAATGTTCCTCCAAAAATTAAAGGGACAGAGTTTTTTACGCTCTGCCCCGACTGGTTAATGTTCGCTTGTTACTTACTTCTTACGGTTTTTAACCTGAAGAAAGATAAAGCCGCCGACAATAACGGCGACTAATGCGATAGCGATAATTGTCTTTGCTTCCATTACTCGTTACCCTCCTTTTTCTTCTTTTTATGTGCAACAACAGAAGTTACGGCGATACCGACAGCAGAAAGTCCGGCAAGGACATACCAAAGTTTCATATTGGTATCATCTCCTGTTTTCGGAGTATCCCTCAACTCATTGTGCATTTTTACAACGGCTGTTTCATCAAGTTTGATAGTAACATTCTGGTCGGCAGGTGTGATATATGCGGCAGACGCATTGTTTGCCACTTCGGATACGGTATATTCGCCAATACGAAGTCCCTCTATCACGATTTCGCCGTTCTTATCTGTTTCAAATGTCATATCATAACCGTTTGCTCCGGTTACTCTGAACGCAAAACCTTTAACCTTACCGTCTGAAGATGTCTTGACGATTTTCAGTGTTCCACGCATAGCTTCATTGATAAATCCGACACCTGCCTTATTCTCAACGGAATAAGTTGTTTCGTCTTTCTCAATGAAAACAGAGTATTCTCCCTTATCAAGCAGGAAGCCCTCCGGTGCTTTTGTTTCACGGACAATATATTTTCCGTAAAGCAGCTCTTTCATCTCATAAATTCCGGTTTCGGTTTCTTCAAGATTTCCGATAAGTTCATCGCCATCATCAATCTTTCCGTTCTCATTGGTGTCCTTATATACCTCAAAGGTTGCACCCGTAAGTTTGTTATCCGGATATTCAGCGTCCACCTTCGTGAGTATGATATTGCCGTGAACATACTCATTGACAATCTCAATTTCAACTACCTGCTCGGCTTTGCTGATATTGACCTCATACGCTTTTTCATCAAGAACAAATCCCTTTGGCTGCTCGATTTCTCTTACAATCCATTTGCCATAAGGAACTTTTGCAAAAGAAAAACTACCGTCTTTTGCAGAGGTAGTCGTCATAAGTGCAGTATCCTTTGTAAATTCTGTTTCTTCGGCTTTGAAGATACCGATAACAGCACCCTCAAGTGCTTCTCCGTTCTCGTCAATCTTCTTACCTGATACAGAACCATAGATAAGTTCATTCTTGATTTCTTTTCCGTCATTCACTTTGATTTCAACCGTTGCGGTATCCTGACCTGCGTATTCAAATACAACCGGATACTTCGTATCAGAGAGAACATAATGCTCATCGGTTGCAATCTCTTTGACATAGTATTTGCCAAACGGAAGGTCTGACTTCATAACAGCAGTTCCATTTTCATTTACGCTGACAATCTCAATCAGTCCATCAGCCGGAATAACTGTACCGCTTGCAGATACAATATCTTCTGCGGCATAAAGACCAAAGCTGATATTTTTGATTTCTCCGTTGTCGCCAATACCAAATGTCTTATCCTTTTCAATGGCTTTTGCAAGGCTTACCTGAACTTTCTGTCTTTCGTTATAGAACGATGTGGAAGTTTCGGTAACAGAGATATTCTGACCTGCATAAGTAAGTTCCACCGTATGTGTTTCGCCACTGACTACCATTCCGTAAGGTGCGGTAATTTCCTTGACCTCGTATTTTCCGAGATAAAGTTCTTTGCTCTTAACAAATCCATCGGAGCTTGTTGTGATAGTATCTACCACTTCGCCCTTTGAATAGCGGAGTGTACCGTCCGGTGTACTAATATCTTCCGCAGCACGGACTTCATAAACTGCACCCTCAAGTCCTGCCACTTCATAAACAGGCTGATAGATAACATCACTGTCCTCAGAACCACTTACATTGACCCCGCTAAATACTTCTCCGGTCTTTTCAACCGTGATAGTACCTTTCTGTGCCATATTCGGCTTATTGACTTTCACAACAGTTACGCCGCCTTCCTCTGTGGAATTTTCTTCGGTAATATCAAAATATACCGGAGTATCATCAAGTACATATCCATATGGAGCTTGTACCTCTACGATAGAATATCCCTTGCCGTAATCCAGTTTCTCAGGTGTTACAAGAGAACCATTTGCGTCGGTATAGAACACATCAATCGTGGTCGGTGTCGGATAAGTAAAGGTCATTTTGACCTGATTGCCCTGCGGGTCGTAAATCTTAAATCCTGCTCCTGCATACGGAATACTCTTTCCGCTTTCTGCGTCCACCTTGACTACATTGACAAAGCTCTCAAAGTTACGGTTATTGATAAGATAACGGTAGGTCTGTGCGTTCTGTGAAATGAACACATCAAAATCGTCCATCATCTCTCTGCCTTCCCAACCGGAAGTCTGGTGTACGGTATAAATACCATACGGCATATCTTTTGTCTGACCGAAGCCATTTTCATCGCAAACGATAGTATCTCTCTCGTCTTTATTTGCTGCTCCATAGCTTCCGGCAGATTTCAAGTAAATCTCAAAGGAAGCACCCTTTTCAGGAGTTTCAATCTTTGTTTCTCCATCATCGGTATGTTTAATGATAGCCACATTGCCTTTGATTACCTGCTCGGTTACATCATTGGAAGTAAGGTTGTGTTCCACCTCATAAAGTTTCGGGTCTGCACCTACTTCATGGATAGTCTTATCAAGCAAATATCCCTCTGACGGTGTGATTTCTCGGATTGTCCAGTCGGTATCACAAACATATTCTTTGGTAGTGAACTGACCGTTTTCATCAGTAACATACTTATCTACAAGCGTTTCTCCCTTATAGATACCGTAAACTGCTCCCGAAAGTTTGGCATTGCCCTGTGCTTCGCCTTTTTCAGCGTCGCTCTTTGTTACCGTTACGGTAAACTTCTTCAAAATATTATTGAAGTTTCTTGTGGTTACTTCTTTCCACTTCACTGGTGCAGTCTGATTTTTCGGCACAACATAACGGATTGCTGTGTCTACTTCTTCAAGGGTATATGGTTCAGAACCACTAATAAGCACATCTTTGAAAGTTGCCACACCGTTTTTGTCCGTAACTGCATACTGGTCAACGGCGACACCGGAAAGAGAAGTACCGAAAAGATGGAACTTCACACCTTCAACAAGGTTATCTTCTGAGGACTTCACTACCTGAAGGTCGCCCCTTTTCAGAACATTGTTAAAGTTTACAGTTGCTACCTGTCCTGCAACGACGGTAACTCTATGTGTTTCCTGCGGCTCGTACTTATCGTATGCCTGCTCGGTTACGGTATAGATACCCGGCATAAGGTTATCAATCTGGAACTTACCGCCATTGGCTGTTGTAACCGTCTGATTGATACCGTTTCCGGTAATTGTGAAGTTAATACCGTCAACCCTGCCGTCCTCACTGGTCTTTACAATCTGACAAGAACCATAGCTGACTTTCATCTTCACATAACCGTTGATACTGTCGCTTACTTCCTGAGCATAGCTGACAACATCCTGCACACTGGAGTTCTGACCGTGTTTACCCTCTGACCATACAACCACACCTCTTCGTACTGCATTTTTCTTCGTTGCGGTAATCGTAAATTCCTTACTCGGTGCAGTATCCATAGAAACCGTAAGTTTGTTACCATTCACTGAAAAGCTCACTCCACTGATGCTTGCCTTGAAATTATATTTGGACAGCACATTATTGGAATCTGTCAGAGTAGTTGTGTACTTACTTCCGTTCCACTCAAGTTCTATTGTCTTTGCCGAACCGGATGATTTATTACAAAAGCTCGGTATGGTCGCATGGTTCTGTACACTCTGCACCATACTGTTGTAATAACTGAAAATCTTATTGCGGAGCGGATGCTTTGCATTGATGACATCTTTCACATTGCTGCAACCACTGGCTGCTACATGATTGAAGTTCGCATCACGCTCTCCGATAACAGTTTCCCAGATAAGAAGCTGTGTGGCATAAGCCTGTGCAATGCTGTTTGCTGCCGCTTCATTCTGTGACCTCCAAGATGTCGAGATTGTCCCACGATAGCCATACTGTAAAATACGACCAACGAAAAGACGGATTTCATCTCCGGAAATAACCCCATTGGCTGCAAGGTTATTAAAATAATTTTCGTCATACTTATTCATTGTCTGACCGACCTTGAGCGAAATTCCCGGCTCAATACAATAAGCAACATTGCCTGAGTATGAGCCAATAGCCTTAAGATTGGTAAAATTGGAACGTCCGGTATGCCAACCATTTTTCAAGGTCAAATTGCTGTGTCCCCATACCCCATCGTAATTAGCATCGCCATCACGAGGGAAATCGACCATATAAACATCGGCTTTTTCTCCCGAAGCAGCATATGCTGTTGTCGAGCCAATGCCTGCAAAAGTGGTCACACACATAAGGGTCGCCAAGAAAAGCGACGTGACTCTTTTGAATTTTGACTTTATCATTGCGTTTTCTCCTGTAAAAATTGAAAACACACCGTATCTCTACGATGTGCCTTTGTGGATTTTCTCTTACGACAGAATTTACCTGCCGAAAAACAAATGCGGATTTTTCGTTAATTTTTCATTTTACCATACACCTCCAGTCCGTTCATACTGTGCGATTGCCCCTTAGAGATAGACATATACTTTGAGATAGTTATATTCAAGTGAGATAATATATATCATTTTCGGTAGGTAGAAGTATAACTAAGGGGTTAGAGTGTGAGAAAGGGGAACTGTAAAACAGGCTATCTGCTGTCACGCTCTGCACGGTTACGCAAAAACTTGTTGTAATGCTCCAATGCCTTGCAGACAAAATCCTCCGTCTGACTGACGGGAATATTTTTCGGGATAAGCTGTCTTACTCTGTCGCCCCTCAACACGATTTTTTCCTTTTGGTTCGGCTTTTCCTCAGACATAACAGCGTGGATTGCTTCTGTTGTAAGGTTGCCCTCGTTGAATAACTTTCGCATACGGATTGTCTGGTCGTGTGACGGGGTAGCGTCATTCAGGTCGATTTCATCAACCACATCACGCTGGCAATCTTCATCAAGATAGGAAAGTTCTACGGCAGGACGCATTTTAATACGCCCCTCGTCAACAAATTCAAGCAGTTCAGGAACAAGGTTTGTCAGACGAATATAACGCTGTATTTGTGTTTGACTTTCTCCACTTTGTGCAGCAAGTTCTTCCCTTGAATAATTTTGTCCCACTGGGACTAAATTATTTTTTGTAGGTCTGCCTGCTTGTCTTTTCATTGCTTCCAAACGCATTTTATAGGCAAAGGCTTTTTCAGAGGGAAGTATCTGCGACCTTTGGAAATTACTTTCCACCATTAGAATTGTGGCTTCATCTCGATTAAGGTCAACAACCTCACATCTTAGCGTTTCAAATCCTGCCAGTTCACACGCTCGCTTTCGTCTGTGTCCTGAAACAAGTTCATATCTGCCGTCCTCTTTCTGCCTTACCGTTGCCGGAGTAATAACCCCTCTTTCCTTGACACTCTCCACAAGCTGCATCATATCTTCATCGTCCCTGACCTTAAACGGGTGGTCTGGGAAATCATCAATCAGCTCCAACGGAATATCTCGGATTTTTGAAAGCTGTTCTTCATCTCTCTGTGCCTGAGTGGTAAATAAATCATCGAGCTTCGTGAGAGTGAAGTCGCTCTTTCTTCCTGCCATCGGCTAACACCTCCTTTGTAAATTCAGCGTATGCCTTAGACACTGTGCTGTTTGGCTCATAAGCATAAATGCTTTTGCCTTTAGAAGAAGTTTCTGCGGCTTTTACGGCAATCGGGATTTGTGTTCGATACATTCTTATCTGATTACCAAAGTTTGCCCTGAGTGCTTCCACCGTACTCTTTGCAAGGTTTGTTCGGCTATCCACCAAAGTAAGCAGCATACCGTCTATCTTAATATCCGGATTGATATACTTCTTTACTTTTGAAATGGTCTGCACAAGCTGTGTCATACCCTTTGCAGGCAAATACTGAGCCTGAACCGGAATGATAACACTGTCTGCCGCCGATAAAGCATTGAGAGTAACCATACCAAGTGAAGGCATACAGTCTATAATTACATAATCATATCTGTTCTTCACTTGACTCAGATAGTTCTTGAGTGTAGTTTCTCTGCTCATTGCGTTCATAAGGTTAAATTCCATTGCTGAAAGCTCAAGGTTTGCCGGAACAAGGTCAACACCTTCTTCGTGGTGCAGGATACCAACCATAGGGTCTGTCATCGTTTCATTGATTACATCTGTGAGTTTTGTTGCAAGCGTGATACCCAAACCGTCTGTATCCTGCCAACCAAGACAAGTCGTTAAATCGCCCTGCGGGTCTGCGTCTATGAGCAATACTTTCTTGCCCTGCATTGCAAGCCCGACTCCGAGATTAACTGTTGTGGTGGTCTTTCCGACTCCGCCTTTCTGGTTACATACGGAAATCGTTTTGCAGTTTGACACTTCTTTTTGCCCTCCTTTCTGAAAATTCATAGCCACCGCATTATGGCTATGTACCTGACCGACTCATTTCCTAATCGGTCATAGCAATATTTGTTCTCAACACCCCTTGCCAAGCAAAATGCTTATGGGAAATCACTAAGGAACAGACTGCTTATCTGTATCATAGGATTCTAACCTCTGCCGGGTACTCCGCCAGCTCCGTAGAGAAGTATCATTATCATTCTGACTGTCATCGCCATATCAGGGGCAACCTGATACTCATAACCGGAGTTCTCGCTATTCTGAAAAAGAGAAATTACGGCGTACCTGCTAAAGTGGCTATCATCAGAAATAAAGTCTTAGTGAATGACTTATTCAATTTTCAAGCGAAAAGGCTTCCGTTTTTGCTATCCGGAATGAACCCCTTCACTCATTTGGACAAAGGGGTATGAAATGCACATCCAAAATTGCCGCTTTTCCGAAAATATTTCAAAAAAATTTTTTGAAATAAAAAAAGCCGCCTACTCCAGTTAGGAAACAGACGGCAAATCAACGTTCTAAATGTATTCAATTTTCAATTTCTTTTCCTTTGCTTCAAGCACTTTACATAGAACATCATCTACTGCGTCGGTGTATCGTCCCTGAGCTGCTAAATTGTTCTTCAGTTCGATGAGCGATTGTATCACTCGGCTTCGTTCTTCTTCATTTAAGTATAGATGATAGGTTTTCTCTCTCATTGGCTCTCCCTCCATCTTTCAAATGTATTTTTGATTATCTCCACATCTTCCTCTGTATCGGAAGAAATAAATATATGTACGCTCTGAAAAGTTCTTTTTAAGCTGTCGGCATAATCCAATTCAGTGCCTTTCATCGGCAGCTTAATCAGTCTTATTCCTCGTTGCTTGCACATATACGCTTTCATTATTTCTATATTCTCGTCGGCACTTTCTGACTCAATAGCCAACTTTTCTGAAGGTATGTATGTTTCAAGCGGAACTCCAAGCAATCGGTCTGAACCAAGTTCTGCTTTCAAGCCTTTCCTATTAGAATAATAGCTGACAGCCAAAGCAGGAAATAGAGATAAATACTCCTGCTCACAAATTCGACAGCCTTTATTCAATATCGTTCTTTCATTTATCTTCATACTCCACGAATGACCGTGCCTGCATTTCCACCACGCTCTCTTTGCTGAATTTCGTGATACTTCTATCGGTTGAAATTTATTCTTTTCATAATCCCATTCGATAAGAAGCTGATTATCTGTTGTCGCCAAATCATTATATCCGGCAAGGACTTCTCTCTCCGCACAAACGGGGCATACCGTACCTTTCACACGGGCATTGATAACTGATTTCCACTCGTTACCACATTTACTGCACCTCCACCAGACATTTTTCCTCGACTTTGCATTTACTTCATCAGGTTTTAATGGCAAGTTCTTCTCCGACCACTCCGAAGCAATTTCAGGGTGTGTTGTCTGCAAATCGTTAAACCCTTTCGAGAATATGTACCCACTGCAATACGGGCATTTACTCCCACCGGAACGGGTAGAAATAAGGGTGTTCCACTCTCTGCCGCAATCCTTACACTTCCACCACGCCTTACGATTGGCAAAGACCGTAACCTGAGTTGGAAGTAACGGATAATTTCTGTCCGACCACTCGGCAGCTATATCCGGCAGAAGCGTTGCAAGGTCATTAAATCCTGCCAACACTTTATTATGAGAGCAATACGGGCAACCCGTTTTATTTATTGTCCTGCTCTTAACGGCAGCTTCCCACTCGTGTCCTTTCTCACATCTCCAAATCACTTTCTTATGAGAACCAATAGAAACCTCTGTCGGTTTTATCTTATTCTTTTTCGACCACTGCTTTACCAGTAATGGCTCTAATGTCGCCAAATCGTTAATACCTGCAATCACTCTCGCACCGGAACATATCGGGCATTTTTCTCCATTAGAACGAGCCTTAACGCTTGTCTTCCATTCGTGACCGCAAGCACCTTTCCACCATACTTTTTTATTTGAACCGAAAGTAATGTCATCAGGTGTAAGCGGTAAATTCTTCTCCGACCATTCCGTAATAAGCTCTGGGTGTACTTCTGCTAAACTGTTGTTCATAGCCAAACCTCAACCTCCTTGTGCTTAGAGTATATGAAGTTTTGGCTTTATCTTGTAGTTTGCGAATATCCGTATAAATAGAAAAAGCCCTTTGAGAAAAGGATTTCTCCTCTCCCAAAGGGTAGTTTAACTTTTACTTAGAATTATCTTTTTTAATAACTAAGTTATAATTGCTATCATAATACAGTCCAAGTTCTCTACACATTCTATCGTTCACATTATCTAACGCTTTCTTATATTCTGCATACGTTGGAGACAGAACCATTAAATTAGGAATGAATATATCGTTATATCCTTTATTTTGTAACTCTTTCTGCATTTTTCTCTGTGCAATAAATGCTGGATGGTATTTCATTATACCGTTTTTCATTTTAGCACCTTTCCATACTTTTTCTTTTAGTCTTTCATATTCACTTTCACTCATATCACGATAATAGGCTATCATCTCATCTGCGGTTCTGGTTTCTTGTGCAATCCCACCTATCATCTTCGCACCTATTCCCATAATAAAAGGAACTTTCAATGTCGTTTCATCGCAATATTCTAATATATTCTGTAGTGCCTGCTTCTGTTCCAGAGTCTTCAACCTTACATTAAGAAATGGTTTGAAATGACTTTTAAAATAATCTCCCCATTCTTTTCCCGGTAGCAAAGACTCAATTGCATTTTCAACGGTTTGATAATCAAGTGCCTCATTTGCTTTGTCTGCGTCACCATCATCTATAAATTGCTTCAAAGCTTCAAGTTCTGAGTCTTTTAAAACTTTTTCCTGCACTTTTTCTTGATAAATACGAAGAAGAATACTTTTGTCGCCAGTTTCCAAAAGGCTCTGTATGTCTTTAATACTAATACCGAGTTTTCTATATACTGAAATCTTTTTTAAAGTTTCAACATCTTGTGCAGTATAGTTACGATAACCATTGTTATCTTTATCCACTGACAGCAATCCTTTTTCTTCATAATACTTAACTGCACGCTTTGTCATTCCAACCTCATTTATAATTTCATTTAATAACATCCGATGCACCTCCTTATGATTTATGTTGATAGTATAAGCGTATACGCTGCGTGCAGGTCAAGAGTTTTTCGTCTTTCTTCTAAAAATGGGCAATCCCGATTTCAGGACTGCCCATTCATTCTGCCAATTATGCGATTTTTTCTTGCTTGCACCGATTTCTGCATCAATTGATGTAAGTTTGATGTAAATCGCTGTTTTTTTAGTTTTTTATCAAATGAAGTAC
>OMGY01002058.1_pt1 | contig 16087 bp, 17 predicted proteins | sample 1674461 | NCBI WGS metagenome assembly OMGY01 (sample SAMN05578579, study PRJEB25193) | human gut metagenome | biome: Human Microbiome; feature: human-associated habitat; material: feces | host: Homo sapiens | place: USA:Birmingham
CACACACCAGAAGGACCTGGCAAATCTTAAAGAATGAGACTCATGTATATTTTTGTAAGGATATCTGCGGGGATATCCGGTACAGGAATATACGTGGAGTCTCTTTTTTTGACATATTTAACAGATAAATATTATCAGTAAAAACATGAGGGAAATTGGAAATCACTGCAGAAATGGCGCATACAGTACAAAATAACTGCGGAAATATCACGGAAAATGTCTGATACAAAAAGAAAGCGGTGAAAAAAGATGGCGATTTTTATTGAATTGTTTCTGATGGGAGTCGGGCTGTCCATGGATGCATTTGCAGTGTCGATCTGCAAAGGACTCGGGATGCGAAAGGCCAACAAAAAACAGGCACTTGTGATCGGGTTATTTTTCGGAGGATTTCAGGCATTGATGCCATTTGTCGGATGGCTTTTAGGAAGTCAGTTTGAAAAGTATATCACAAGCATCGATCACTGGATCGCATTTATATTACTTGGAATTATTGGTGGAAAAATGATCGTGGAATCCGTGAAGCCGGATAAGGAAGACGATGAAGTAAAAGAAATGGATGCACCACTCGATTTAAAAGAGATGTTTGTACTTGCCGTTGCGACAAGTATTGATGCGCTTGCAGTCGGGATCACATTTGCGTTTTTGGATTACCCGATCGTAGAGGCGATCACGGTGATCGGAATCACTACCTTTGTTATTTCTATTGGTGGGGTTTATGTCGGAAACTTTTTCGGAAACAAGTACGAAAAGAAAGCAGAGTTTGTTGGTGGACTGATCTTAGTTCTGCTCGGGGTGAGAATTCTTTTGACACATCTGGGTATTTTATAAATAACAGGAAAAACGAAGGAGGAAATGTGTATGGTGGCGATGATGCAGTCAATAGTTTTATTACTGGTGGGATTTGTTTTATTGATTAAAGGTGCAGATTTTTTTGTTGAGGGAAGTTCTTCCGTTGCAAGGACTCTGCGGATTCCGTCTATGATTGTCGGACTCACGATCGTTGCAATGGGGACGAGCCTGCCGGAACTTGCTGTTAGTGTAACAGCTTCCGTTGCCGGAAATAATGCATTGGCAGTCAGCAATGTGATTGGCTCTAACCTATTTAATTTAATGCTTGTATGCGGGGCATGTGCATTATTTGCACCGCTGATCGTACAGAAAGATACATTAAAAAAAGAAATACCAGTTTCTGTTCTGTGCGCGGTGTTTTTGTTTGTTCTGGGAATTTCCGGCATGGAGATAGGAAGAACAGATGGTGTGATATTGTTACTTCTTTTTATTGGATTTTTGGTATGGATGGTACGGTCAGCATTAAAAGCGCATGCGGCATCGGCAGAAGCAGAAGATCCTTCCGGTGAATATAAAATTTATCCTGCATGGAAATGTGCATTATATATTGTGGGTGGTGCAGTGGCTATTAAATTTGGCGGGGATTTTGTTGTAGATGGTGCGTCAGCGATTGCCGTAAAAGCCGGGTTAAGCCAGAATCTGATTGGACTTACGATCGTTGCAATGGGAACCAGCCTGCCGGAATTTGTCACCTCTGTGGTAGCTGCAAGAAAAAATGAAGTTGATATGGCATTTGGAAATGTGATCGGATCAAATATTTTTAATATTCTGTTTATTCTGGGAGTGACAGCAGCGATAAGTCCGGTAGCGTTTATTATGGAAAATGTGGTGGACAGTATACTTCTGGTGTTGGTAAGCATTCTTGTATGGGTGTTTGCATGGAGCAGGCTTCATATAGAGAAAAAAGAAGGTGTGGTGCTGCTTGCATGTTATGCAGGATATCTGATATATATCTGTACGAGATAAGAAAGATAATGTATAAGATGAAAAAGGTGTTTATTGAAGAAATACAGGGAAAAGAGTATAATTCTGTTTTGACAGTTTAAAAAATTAAATCGCTCTCATCAATTGCTACTTCAAAACTCAGTTTTTCACAAACAGTATTCAATCAATCAACATATAAAGATGGAAAGCGAAAAAATTCTAAATATAAAGTTACAGAATCATTTAATTGGCTAAAGTGTTATTATCCTTGGAGTTATACAGACACAATTGGTGTTGCATGGAGTGGAGGTTTTGCCTATAGTACAAATTCAAAAAGCATAACGTATTATAATATGCTAGGAACACCACCATCGTTTAAATGGGCTAAAACATCAAAAGGAAGTAAACAAGCATTAGCAGATGGAACACCAGCGAAAGGATGCAAATATAATTTTTGCTTCATTATTTATACAGACTGCAGGATGCGAACAGACTGAATATTGGAAAAATAAAATACATATAGAAGATGTTTGGAAGGAAACATATGGAAATGAAAACATTATTGTGGGAATTATAGATAGTGGTATAGATATTACATCTTCTGATTTACAAAGTGTAATATATCATAACGATCAAGAAATTTCTAATAATCAAGTTGATGATGTGGTTAATGCAATTAAATATGGATATAATAAGGGAATTCGTCTTTTTAATTGTAGTTGGGATATGGAAGTATATAGTGAAAAATTATATACAATAATGAAAGAATGTTCAGATGCAATTTTTGTTTGCTCAGGTGGGAAAAATAGTTCTAATGTAGATGTACAACATGTGTATCCAGCTTGTTTTGAGTTACCCAATGCTATATGTGTAGGAGGTTTGGGGATAAATGGTAAAATATATGAGTTTTCTGGATATGGAGAAAAAATTGATATATATGCTCCGGCGGAGAAAGTATATTGTTTAATGCCGGAGGACACATATACTTATTCCGAAGGTGTGTCTATTTCAGTAGCATATGTTACAGGAACAATTGCATTGGCAAAAAGCATAAATCCTACATTGAAATGTGAAGAAATAAAAAATAGATTGCATAGGTGTTACAATGAGGAATTAAATATACCAGTATTAGACGTAAAGAAGATATGTATTCAGGAGTGAAATAATGGATAGAATCATAATTTTAATTATAGTATATCTTATTGCATGCTATATATGGAAAAAGATTGATTGTTCAAGACATAGGAAAATACATAATGCAGTGTTATTTATATCAAGTATAATGGTAATCATCGGTTGTATAACACCATTAAATTCCACATATATAATTTTGTGCGCAATCATACTGATATTATTAGATTGTCTGGTAAAAAAAGTATGGACTGCATAAGGTAATATTTTTTTAACGAAACATTCATTGACAAAAGCCGGGGCAGATTTTGGTGACTTTGGGAGAAAATTAGAAAATCTTGGTCTGCCGGTCACGTCACTCCGAGAAAACCTACATCAGGCATATTTAGATTGCCTTATTTTCGTACAACGGAACAAAAATTACTCCGGCTTTGCGAGGGATGCCACTCATAAGCCTGCGACACACCATTTGAACGGGCAGCTCATATCAATCGTACTGTGTAATCAGCAGCGATTAACCCCATTTTATATAAAGTTAAGACCTTATTTATTGAAGATATATTAGGAAAAGAGTATAATGTGCGTAAGCAATGAGCAGTGCCAAAACAGGTACTGCGTAGTATAGAAACAATCAGGAAACCAATTCAGGGAGGTAGCACAGTATGGAGTTTTTTGATAAGTTAAGCGAGACAATCGTGAGTGCAGGTAAGGATGTTGGTCAGAAAGCGAAGGATGTATCCGGGATCGCAAAGTTAAAGATGGATATCAGATCCAAAGAAGATTTTGTGGAAAAACAGTATGCGGAACTTGGAAAAGCATATTATGAGAAACACAAGGATGAAGAGAGCGCAGAAGGCGAAGAAAAGACACCGGAACAGGAGCACTTTTTCCTGATCACGGAGGCGCTTGGAGAGATTGAGCGCATGCGCGCAGAAGTATTTAAACTTCAGGGAGCCGTGGAATGTCCGAAATGTGGTGCCAAAATGCCACAGGGAGCAGCATTCTGCAGTAGCTGCGGAACAAAAATGGACGATATATTTGAGGAATAGGAGCCGGATGCGTGGAAAATCAGAATAAAGTCCGGGCAGATCTGCGTCAGTTAAAGCCATTTTTCATTGTGGCTTTTGTGGGGATTATTTATCATCTGAGGATCCGTCCGATGGCGGGAGATGATGTGTTTTTTTCGCAGGCAACGTCAGAGCTTGGATTGTGGAATTATCTGATACAGCGTTATGAGACGTGGACATCCCGGTTTGTGATAGAGTTTCTTCTTGTCTGGATCATAAAGTATCCAATTTTGTGGAGACTCATTGATCTGGCGCTTTTTATTTCGTTTCCGGTATTGATCTCAAAAATATTTGATGGCGGAAAACTGCTGGACTGGTGTGCGGCAGCGGCGGTTCTTTTATATCCGTTTCATGATATGGGAACGGCCGGCTGGATTACCACAACGGTAAATTATTTCTGGCCGGTCTGGGGAATGTTCTTTGTTGGATTTCTGCTGAAAAAAATGCTGGTACATAAGAAAATCAATATTGTGGAAGGCATTGCAGGGGTACTTGTCTGTGTGATCGCAAGCAGTCATGAGCAGGTAGCGGTGATCCTGTTTGTGGTTTTTATATTGTATGGCATTTATCTGATTTGTGGGAAATCTAAAAAGATGCCTTTGGTGCAGGATTCTGCTGGAAGCACACTGACGGACAAAAAAGTGATACACAGCAATAATCTGTATCTGGCAGGAATGGTACTTGTTAATATCATAACACTGATCTCGATCCTGCTCTGTCCTGGAAATGCCGGGCGCAATGCGGTCAGTATTGCGGATCTCCCGATTTTTGAGACATATGGATTTGGAGATAAACTGTATCTTGGTCTGCTCAGTATTGAGCGTGTGTTTATAGCAAACTGCGATGCCGTATTTCTGACAGTGACGCTTGTGCTTGCAATGCTTGTCTATGTGAAAACAGATGATTATAAAAAGACACTCATTTCTGAACTGCCGGTTCTGATCTTATTTGGACAGACAGCATTGCGCACCGCCTATCCGGGTTTGTCCGGTCTGTTTATTATGCCGGAGCAGATCACGGAGTGGAGCTGGGGTGCGCTTTCTACCTGGCTTCCGATGGTGTATCTTGCAGTCACGGTGGCGACGATGTTATATGCACTCTGGATCATTTTAGGGGAGCGGCCGCTGGAGTACATTTATGCACTGCTTATGCTTGGATGCGGATTCGGTGCCGGTATGATCTTAGGATTTATGGCGACGATCTATGTTTCCGGTGAGCGGGTTTATATTACGTTGTATTTTATAATGTTGTTTGTGACAATGTTCTGTATTTACCGCATGGCAGATGCAGTGGAAGAAAAAATAAAAAAGACGGGCGGAAAGCTGGCAGTGACACTGCTGGTGCTGATCTGTCTGGTAAATGTTGGATTTGTAACCCTATCCTGTTAAGGATAGGGTTTTCTATCCCTGTTAAGGATAGGGTTTTCTGTCTTTAGCAATTTTTTTATTGACAAAACATAGTATTCATATTAACATAATAGGAAATAAAAAGATAAAGATGAAACATATTTAATATAAAAACTGGATCCGCGGCAGAACGGCGGAGAAAAGGAGACTAGTGTGAAAGAAATATTATGCTTTGGAGATTCCAATACTTATGGATTGATACCGGGAACGAAAAACCGCTACGGCAGAGATACAAGATGGACAGGGCTGATCGAACAGCAGTTATATGGAAAAGGCTACCGCATCATTGAGGAAGGACTGTGCGGCAGGACGACAGTTTTTGAGGATGAGCTGCGCGAGGGCAGAAAAGGTGCAGCGTTTTTGCCGACTCTTTTGGAGAGCCATGCGCCGGTGGACCGCGTTGTTTTAATGCTTGGAACGAATGACTGCAAGACATTTTACAATGCTTCTGCGGAGGTGATCGGTCTTGGCGTGGAGCGTCTGGTGGAGCAGATCCGCAAGGCAGATAAGAATATCAGGATCTTACTGATCTCTCCGATACAGCTTGGGGAAGGTGTCTGGGAGCAGGGGTATGATCCTGAGTTTAATGAAAAGTCCGTGGAGGTATCGAAGGGGTTGAAAGCAGTTTATCAGAAAGTGGCAGAAAAATATGGCTGTGATTTCCTTGCAGCATCCGATGTGGCTGAGCCGAGTAAGGAGGACAGGGAACATCTGAATGAGGAAGGTCATAAAAAGCTGGCGGAGGCGGTGCTTGAAGTGCTGGCGGCGTAATTGACGTTACAAAATCAATGATGTAAAATTGTTATAAATCAGTTTTAAATAGTAGCTGCGCAGGAAAAACATTGTGGGGGAGGCGTGTCATATGGCTGTATTTGAGAAGGTAGTTCATGGTAATTTGAAGGATGTGATCCAAAATACAGATATGCTGTTGAAAGAAGGAAAGCATAAATTAGATTTCCGGGATGAATACAGCATGACGTCCAAGGGAATGGATGTTACGGTCAGAATCTATCAGAGATACAATGTGATACCGGGCAATTCTACCTGTATTACGTTGCTATTTCAGGATAATAAAGATGGAGACATTAAGATCGCCGGACTTTCAGCAGGAGACGAATATGGAATCTTTGGTATGGATTTAGGCATGGGAGCACGCACGGCGCAGGAATGTGAGGAAAAGTTAGAAAGTCTGGGCGGGGCATCCTGACACACGGGGGAAAATGACAGGGAAGAAGTCTGCTTTGGATGATTTTCAGGTGGAATGAAACGAAATATGATACATTGATAAAAATATAACAAAGATATATAAGAAAATGAAACAAAATTGTGTATTATATACAATAATATATAGAAAAAACTGTAAAACACAAACAAAAATGATAAATAACATCAAGAAAGTATTGCATTGCATTGTGCATTATGATATGATGCAGACAGTTCAATAAGAGAGCAATGACAGGAGAGCGAATAGAACGGCCGATGAAGCCGTTGGTATTGTCGCTCTTTTTTATGTTATATTAAAACTGCAATGCAAAAACGTCATGAGATGATCATCAGTTGTATACATATGAAATAGGAAAAAGGTATCTGGGAAGGGGAAAGCATGAATCAGAATTTTTATGAAGCAGTTGAGGATAATCCAATTATTGCAGCAGTAAAAAGTATGGAAGATGTGGAGGAATGCTGTAAACATGATGATATCAGAGTCATTTTTATTTTATTCGGGGATGTCTGTTCTATTGGCTCAATTGTAAAGACGATACGGGATGCAGGTAAGATCGCGATGGTGCATATGGATCTCATCAGTGGTTTAAGTCCAAAGGAGATTGCAGTTGAATTTATTAAGGAGCAGACTGAAGCGGATGGAATCATTTCCACGAAGCCATCACTGATCAAAAAAGCAAAAGAAATGTCTATGTATACAGTACTCCGTGTTTTCTTACTGGATTCAATGGCATTTGAAAATATCAGACAACAGCAGCACATGATAAAACCGGATTTTATCGAGGTACTTCCGGGAGTGATGCCTAAGATCATTGCACAGATTAGTCATTCGGTAAAAGTACCCATCATTGCAGGAGGGCTGATCACAGATAAAGAAGACGTGATGGGAGCATTGTCAGCGGGTGCGATGGCGGTATCATCCACAAACCATAAAGTCTGGAATATGTAAGGTAAAAAATAATATATTTCAATAGAAAAAAAGAACAATCAATTTTACGAATATTTATAATGCTCTGGGGGGAGCAGTTTAAATATTAAATAAAGCCAAAAGAAAGAGGAGGAAAAAGTATGGCAAAATATGTAATGGCACTGGATGCTGGAACCACAAGCAACAGATGTATCCTGTTCAACGAGAAAGGTGAGATGTGCAGCGTGGCACAGAGGGAATTTACACAGTACTTCCCACAGCCGGGCTGGGTGGAACATGATGCAGATGAAATCTGGGCAAGTATGCTCGGTGTTGCAGTTGAGGCGATGAACATGATCAATGCGACAGCAGAGGATATTGCAGCAATCGGTATTACCAACCAGAGAGAGACAACGATCGTCTGGGATAAGGAAACAGGAGAGCCGATCCATCATGCGATCGTATGGCAGTGCCGCAGAACTTCAGAATATTGCGATACCTTAAAAGAAAAAGGACTTACCGATAAATTCAGGGAAAAAACAGGTCTTGTCATTGATGCATATTTTTCAGGCACGAAGGTAAAATGGCTGCTTGACAATGTACCGGGTGCAAGAGAGAGAGCCGAAAAGGGTGAATTATTATTCGGAACGGTAGAAACCTGGCTGATCTGGAAACTGACAAAAGGCGCTGTTCATGTGACCGATTATTCCAATGCATCCAGAACAATGTTATTTAATATCAACACTCTTCAGTGGGATGATGAGATTTTAGCAGAGTTAAATATTCCAAAATGTATGCTACCGGAGCCGAAACCGTCAAGCTGTATTTACGGGGAGGCAGATCCTTCTTACCTTGGTGGACCGATCCCGATCGCAGGTGCTGCCGGAGACCAGCAGTCAGCATTGTTTGGTCAGACCTGTTTTAACGCAGGAGAGGCAAAGAATACATATGGAACCGGATGTTTCCTTTTAATGAACACAGGCGAAAAACCGGTATTTTCCAAGAATGGTCTGGTAACTACGATTGCATGGGGACTGGATGGAAAAGTTAATTACGCACTGGAAGGCTCTATTTTCGTGGCGGGGGCTGCGATCCAGTGGTTAAGAGATGAATTAAGAGTCATTGATTCTGCACCTGATTCTGAATACATGGCAAAGAAAGTAAAAGATACGAACGGCTGTTATGTAGTTCCGGCATTTACCGGTCTTGGTGCACCTCACTGGGATCAGTATGCAAGAGGTACGATCGTAGGTATTACCCGTGGCGTCAATAAATATCACATTATCCGTGCAACATTGGAATCTCTGGCATATCAGGTGAATGATGTTCTGGTTGCCATGAAAGCAGATTCCGGAATTGATCTTACCGCTTTGAAAGTTGACGGTGGAGCAAGTGCTAATGATTTCCTGATGCAGACACAGGCGAACATTATTGATGCGCCGGTAAATCGTCCGCAATGTGTAGAGACAACAGCGATGGGCGCTGCATATCTTGCTGGTCTGGCAGTCGGTTACTGGTCAAGTAAAGAGGATGTTATTAAAAACTGGGCAATCGACAAGACATTTGAGCCGCAGATCGATGCCGCAAAGAGAGAAGAAATGATCAAAGGCTGGAACAAAGCAGTCAAATATGCATACGGCTGGGCAAAGGAAGATTAAAAAGAAGGTTTTGTATAGGGAAGGTAAAGATTGTAATGTATTGGTAAAGTTAATTGAATAAGGGGGGATAGTATGTTACCATATATAGCAGAATTTTTGGGAACTATGATTCTGATCATCTTAGGTGATGGAGTTGTTGCAAACGTAAATCTCAACAAATCTGGCATGAAGGGTGGAGGAACTGTCCAGATCACATTTGCATGGGGACTTGCGGTTATGCTGCCGGCATTTATTTTCGGAGCAGCATCGGGAGCATCGTTTAATCCGGCGCTGACGTTAGCACTTGCAGTTGACGGAAGTTTTGACTGGGCAATGGTTCCGGGATATATCATTGCACAGTTTGCAGGAGCGTTTGTTGGAGCGGTGATCGTATATCTTTTGTTTAAAGGACAGTTTGATGCAACAGAGGATCAGGCGACAAAACTTGGGGTGTTCTGTACAGCGCCTTCTATTCCGAACATGGGACAGAATATTTTCAGTGAGGCAGTTGGAACGTTTATCCTTGTATTTGCGATCAAAGGTATGGCAAATGTGCCGGGACTTACCGATGGACTTGGAAAGTTTCTTGTATTTGGAATCATTGTATCGATCGGTATGTCACTTGGTGGACTGACCGGATATGCGATCAATCCGGCAAGAGATATCGGACCGCGTCTTGCACATGCCGTTCTTCCGATTAAGGGAAAAGGAACATCCAACTGGGGATATGCAGTTGTTCCGCTGGTGGGACCGGTGATCGGAGCAATTGTTGCAGTACTGCTATATGGAGCAATTCCATGGTAGACCGTATGTTTGTCATGCGATAAGTAACTTTATATGACAATTTTATATTTATGACAGTAGATGTGCATGTGGAACCTGCAATCTATTGTTGAGGGGCAAGAGAGAAGAGAGCCTGACAGGATAATCGCAACAGCATGGGTGCGCTTACTTGTCAGGCTTTTTTATTCATAGGAGATTACATCTTATGAATGAAAAAGCCCTCCGGGTTAGATACCAGAAGAACAAAGTAAAAAAGGAGAGATGGAAAATGTATGACGTAATTATCATCGGAGCCGGTGTATCCGGCGCAGCAGCGGCGAGAGAATTGTCGCGTTATAATGCAAAAGTATGTGTGATAGAGAAAGAGGAAGATGTCTGCTGCGGCACATCCAAGGCAAACAGTGCAATCGTACATGCGGGATATGATGCAAAAGAAGGTTCCCTGATGGCAAAATTAAATGTACGGGGAAATGCCTTGATGGAGCAGCTTTCCAAAGATCTTGATTTTCCGTTTAAGCGGATAGGTTCTCTGGTTGTCTGCAAGGACGAGGAGGATATGCCGAATCTGAAAGCGCTGTATGACCGTGGCGTGGCAAACGGTGTGCCGGGGCTGCGTATTTTATCCAAAGAGGAAGTGCATGAGATGGAGCCGAATCTTGAGGATGATATCTGCGCAGCATTGTATGCGCCAAGCGCCGGGATCGTGTGTCCGTTCAACCTGAATATCGCATTGGCTGAGAATGCGAATGTAAATGGTGTGGAATTTAAGTTTGACACAGAAGTAACCGATTTGAAAAAGTCGGGAGATATCTGGGAAGTCCACACAAATCAGGGTGTGTTCGAGACAAAATATGTGGTCAATGCAGCCGGTGTCTATGCGGACAAATTTCACAACATGGTCAGTGAAAAGAAAATCCATATTACGCCAAGACGCGGTGATTACTGCCTGCTTGACAAGAGTGCCGGAAGCCATGTAAGTCATACGGTCTTTGCGCTGCCGGGCAAATATGGAAAAGGAATCCTCATTTCGCCGACGGTGCATGGCAACCTGCTGTTAGGGCCTACCGCCATTGACATTGAGGATAAAGAGGGAACCAACACCACAAGAGAAGGCCTGGATCAGGTGATTGCCGGTGCAAACCTGAATGTAAAAAATATTCCGATGCGTCAGGTCATCACATCTTTTGCCGGACTTCGTGCACATGAGGATGGTCATGAGTTTATTATTGAAGAGGTTGCCGATGCAAAAGGATTTATCGACTGCGCCGGAATTGAGTCACCGGGACTTACGAGCAGTCCTGCGATCGGAGAGATGGTTGCAGATCTGTTAAAAGAGAAAATGCATTTGGAAGAGAAAAAAGATTTCATTGCAACACGCAAGGGTGTATTAAATCCAAACACATTAAGTAAAGAGGAAAGAGCGGCATTAATTAAGGAAAAACCGGAGTATGGAAACATTATCTGCCGCTGTGAGATGATCACAGAGGGAGAAATCATCGATGCCATCAGACGTCCGCTCGGTGCAAAATCGTTAGATGGTGTCAAACGCCGGACGAGAGCCGGAATGGGACGCTGCCAGGCGGGTTTCTGTTCACCGAGAACCATGGAAATTTTAGCGAGAGAGCGCGGTGTGAACCAGTCTGAGATCACAAAATCAGGCGGAAATTCAAAGATTATTGTCGGAACCAACAAGGACAGTCTGTAAGAAGGAGGAGCCAGAGCATGAAAACATATGATATCGTAATCATCGGAGGTGGACCGGCAGGGCTTGCGGCTGCTGTTTCTGCAAAAAATAACGGAATCGATGACATATTAATTTTAGAGAGAGACAAAGAATTAGGCGGAATTTTAAACCAGTGTATCCACAATGGATTTGGACTGCATACATTTAAGGAAGAACTGACAGGACCTGAGTATGCGGGCAGATTTATTTCACAGGTAAAAGATCTGGGCATTGAATATAAATTAAATACTATGGTCATGGATATCAGCCATGAGAAAGTCGTTACGGCGATGAACCGTGAGGATGGCCTGTTTGAGATCCAGGCAAAAGCAGTCATTCTTGCTATGGGATGCCGCGAGAGACCGAGAGGCGCGTTAAATATTCCGGGATACCGCCCGGCGGGAATTTACTCCGCAGGAACGGCACAGCGTCTGGTAAACATCGAAGGCTTTATGCCGGGACGTGAAGTCGTCATTTTAGGTTCCGGTGATATCGGACTGATCATGGCAAGACGAATGACACTTGAGGGTGCAAAGGTTAAGGTCGTGGCAGAATTAATGCCATATTCCGGCGGTCTGAAACGTAATATTGTGCAGTGTCTGGATGATTACGGAATCCCGTTAAAGTTAAGCCACACGGTTGTGGACATTAAGGGAAAAGAGCGTGTAGAAGGAATCACGTTAGCTGAGGTTGACAGTAAAGGAAAACCGATTCCGGGGACCGAAGAAGAATATAGCTGCGATACGCTGTTGCTTTCGGTAGGACTGATCCCGGAAAATGAGATTTCCAAAGGCATGGGTGTCGACATGAACCCGGTTACTTCCGGACCGAAGGTCAATGAGAGCCTTGAGACAAATATTCCGGGTGTATTTGCCTGTGGAAATGTGCTGCATGTGCACGATCTGGTGGATTTCGTGTCCGAGGAAGCAAAGACAGCCGGAAAAAATGCGGCAGCTTATGTGAAAGCAGATGGCGTGAAGGCAGCAAGAGATAACGACATTGTTTTAAATCCGATCGAGGGTGTCCGGTATACGGTGCCGGGAACCATCAATGTTGCTAATATGGATGAGCAGATCACAGTCCGTTTCCGTGTGGGCGGTGTATACAAGAACTGTTACGTCAGCGCTTATTTTGATGATGAGAGAGTCATTCACAGAAAACGTCCGGTTGTGGCACCGGGGGAGATGGAAGAGATCAAGCTGACAAAAGAACAGCTTTTGCAGTACCCGGATTTAAAGACGATCACAGTGAAAATCGAGCGGGAATAAAATGCTTACGCGCAAACTTGAGATGCAAATGAAAACGTTGTTTTCATTGAAAAGCAGCGCAAAAATGGAGGTATATCATGGAAGAGAAGAATTTAATCTGTATCGGCTGTCCGATGGGCTGCCCGCTGACTGTAAAAATGGAACATGGGGAAGTCGTAAGCGTTACGGGAAATACCTGTAAGCGCGGTGATATCTATGCGAGGAAGGAAGTGACAAATCCAACCAGAATCGTTACCTCTACAGTAAGGATCACCGGCGGAAGTGAAGCAATGGTTTCTGTAAAGACAAAAGAAGATATTCCGAAAGGAAAAATATTTGACTGTGTCAAAGCATTGAAAAATGTTGAGGTTGCTGCCCCGGTGCACATCGGGGATGTGCTTGTGAAAGATGTTGCAGGGACAGGTGTGGATGTGATCGCAACGAAAAATGTGGAGTAAGTTATAGATTACATGCGGTGTGAATAAATTTTAAACATCCGGGGCAAAACAGATATCTTTGAGTATCCGTTTCGCCCCGGATGTTTTTGCAATCATTTTATGGTCAGTTTTTTATTTGCTATAAAATACTGATGTAGGATTGGATACATAAACGGTTGTGGAACAATTTTTCTTTCCGACTTTGCAGACCGGCTTGACACTGATGTAATACATGGTATTTTTTTTCAACTTTTTCTTTTTAAATTTTTTCAGGGTGTAGCTGGTGTTTTTACTTTTAACGGTGTCTACTTTTGTAAAAGTTTTCGTATCGTAGCTTGTGGAAACGTATATTTCATATGCGGAAGCACCGGAAACTTTTGACCAGTTGATCTTTATTCCTGAGCCGGACTGTTTTGCAGTAATCTTTTTAGGCGAGGTGCCAAAAGTAATGACGGTACTCCATGGACTGTAAACTTTTTGCTTAGTGCCTGCAAGTGTGACATAGGAACGGACTCTTGCTGAATAAAAAGTGCCTGCTTTGATTTTTTTTGAATTGGTATATGTTCCAAGGTAACTGTAAAATTTTGTTTCGTTTACAATCGGTTTTTTAAATTTTTTGGAATCAGAAACTTTTGTTATCTGCAACTGAAATGCTTTAGCACCACTAATGCCTTTCCATTCAAAGCTGGTATTTCCGGGATAAGCAGTTGTCACTTTAAAATCACGTATTTTCTTTGGAAGTGTTGTGGCGTAGGTTTCTGTGTAAGTATTAGAAACAGCCGTAAAGTCAGAATTGCTGTTTAAGGCATAAACGCAGATTGCATAAGAGCCATCTTCTTTTAAGTTTTTAATCGTACAGGAATTTGTACTTGTGGTAAGTTCCTTGGAAAGATCGGAAAGACCACTTGGATAATATACAACTTTATATCCGGATGCACCGGAAACGGCTGCCCATTTAAAGGACAGGGATGCAGCGGTTGCTTTGGTTCCTGTAATTTTTGATGTTTTATCGCTGATCCGTGCAACAACTTTTAAGGTGTCAGACCAGTTTCCAATATCACAGAGATTTTTATCGTCTATATAGGCATAGTCGTAAGGAGCTGTGTAGGCGCAGACACGCGCATAAAAAACAGATTTGCCGGACGGAGCATGTATTTTCGCAGTCGGTTCGTAATAGGAACCTTCATCCTTCCAGGTGATTTTGTCCTCGCTTGTTTCAAGACGATAATAGATGGTCTGGTCACCTGACGAAACCGCATCCCAGGTAATGGTAATATCTGGATTTTCGTAAGGCTCAATATCTGTTTCTTTTAAATTTGTGACAGTTGCAGTCTTTGCTTCGACATTTACATTTGCCAAAATAAGCAGAATAAATGCAAAAGTAAAAGCCAGTGCAAACTTCAATAAGGTTGTTACATAAGATTTTGTTTTCATAAACTCTCCATTTCTGCGTATGCTGCGCAAATACTCCTGTCAGACAGACAGGGACTAAACTGTTTTTAGTGTAGCATATTTTGATGATGAAAGGAATGGAGAAAAATATATTAATTTGCAGTGATCGCTTCTCGAATGGCAAGCAAAAAAAGTAGAGTGGATCAGCCGCTTGACTTTTTACACATTCCATGCTAGATTGAAAATAATCGTAAGAAATAAAACACCATGAAAAAGAGAGTACATCTGTTGGAACTTTACAGAGAAGTTTCTATATTTCCGGAAAAGGTGTTGTGAGTCAGGTATTTTAATAAGAAAACCTGTATCACAGAAACTGAAATACCGAATCGGAATAAGGCTGAGAGGAAACGGGCGGATATAGATGGAAGATGGCTTTGGAGTGGCAGGACTGAACTGTTTAAAATTGACAGATAAGTTCCGACAGGTCCGCCTGTTACAGCGGGAGATATTACAGCAGATGAGCATCGGTACAGTATGTATCCGGGCAGTCCGTGAGATATCGAAATGAGGCTGGCATTTTGTGCCGGTAAATGGGAGTGGTACCACGGGATAACATCTCGTCTTCTTTTTAGAGGACGGGATTTTTTTTATTTATAAGATGAAATAACCCACAGTATCAACAAGCAAATCATTAAGAAAGAAGGAAATACACATGAGCAGCAAAGGAAAATTTTATATGACAACAGCGATTGCCTACACATCCGGCAAGCCGCACATTGGAAATACCTACGAGATCGTACTTGCAGATGCGATCGCAAGATTCCGCCGTCAGGAAGGTTATGATGTTTACTTTCAGACCGGAACGGACGAACATGGTCAGAAGATCCAGGAGAAGGCAGAAAAAGCAGGCATTACGCCAAAAGAATATGTAGAACAGCAGCTGAAAGCCGGAAAAGATGTCCTCTTAGAGATTGAAATGCAGGGCGGTATGTTAGTAAAAAAACAATTTCCGGATGCTATGCTTGTCTTTGTAACTCCACCAAGTGCAGAAATATTAAAAGATCGGCTGACCGGTCGTGGCACTGAGAGTGCGGAAGAGATTGAGCGCCGGTTACACCGTGCTTCTGAGGAAGCAGATTTTATGAAACAGTATGATTATATTCTGGTAAATGACTCACTGGAAGCGGCGGTAGAAGACCTCCATCACCTCATTCAGTCTGGACATCATAAAACCGCATATTGCGCTGAATTGATCAAATCAATGACGCAGCAGTTAAATACATTGGTAGGTAAATAAAGAAGGGAGAGCAACATGAATCAGACAGATACAGAACAGGAAGAAGAGAACATACCTGAAACT